>ENA-UOWG01002069-UOWG01002069.1-activated-sludge-metagenome-genome-assembly--contig:-NODE-2069-length-18084-cov-5.652837_pt1 | contig 18084 bp, 26 predicted proteins | sample MGYA00238147_ERZ761563 | MGnify/ENA primary metagenome ERZ761563 (study PRJEB28884, sample SAMN05720216) | anaerobic digester metagenome | isolation source: active sludge of municipal... | reverse complement strand
AAGATCATTACGGAACGGACGGGCGTAAGTGTCGAAAGAACCTACGTTTCCCGTCTCAAAAACGGCCATCGCAAGCCCTCGATGTCTATGGCACAGGCAATCAAAGAGGCAAGCGGCGGTCGTGTTTCCATGAATGATTGGGCTTAGTCTGTCCATAACAGATTCCGTCTAGTCGTTCAACTATTTTGTTGTCTGTCCGTCAACGGGAGAGAAATTCCGCCCACCGTGGGGACAGTAGGCACATGGGGCCGGAGGTAGCATGGCGAGACCGAAATATGAAGTGTCGAAAGTGCCTACCGATTGGTATGCGGAGCCTGAACTTCTGGAAGAGATCGAGCGTATCCGTTTATCCCGCTTTCCCGTACCCACCTTGACCGCCATGATTTCCGAGATCGTCTTCAACGGCTTGTTTGGCATGGCCGGGCGTCGAGCACAGGGTAACGGAAAGCAAGAACTGTAGCAAAGGTTGTTTACCGTTAATTACCTTAATAACCCCCAACCCCTTTCCAGGAGCGCGTTTCATGACCATCCCCCTCAACACGATCATCCACGGCGACGCGCTCGAAGTGCTCCGGGGGACGCCGGCCGAATCGGTGCATTGCTGCGTTTCGAGTCCACCCTTCGCCTTCGCGCTGCAGGCCGATGGCTGGTGGCTGCGGCAGGACATCGTGTGGAGCAAAGACAATCCCATGCCGGAATCAGTACGGGACCGCTTCTGCAAATCTCATGGATACATCTTTTTGCTTTCCAAATCAGAGCGTTACTACTTCGACATTGATTCAATACTTGAACCTTGCGAGTCCGGCCCGTCAGATTTGCGGAAGATGATGGAATCTCAAGAGAGAATCGGCGGGAAGCACAAGAATCTCGATGATCCTCTGTCGAAAGCATCAGCTGCCACGAACATCGGCAGGAAGCGTAGCGTCGGCGGGCGAAGCGGGAATGTCGAGCGGAAGTATGGCGAAAAGGTAGGCCGAAACGGTTCACACATGGGCCGGTCTGTGCCGTGGGAGGGCTTGGTAAGGACACCCCGATCCGTATGGAAGATCAACACGGAGCCCTGCCGAGAGGCTCACTTCGCTGTCATGCCTACGCGCCTTGTCGAGCGTTGCATCTTGGCCGCCTGTCCTCCAGCTGGAACCGTCCTTGACCCTTTCATGGGCTCCGGCACTACGGCCGTCGTCGCCCGAAAGCTCAACCGGAATTACATCGGAATCGAACTGAACCCCAAGTACATCGAAATAGCCGAGCGCCGGATCGAGCGCGAAGTGGGGCTTCTGCTGGATCTCATGGAGGTGAACCCATGACCATCCCCCGCCGACCCGAGGACGGACCCTGGCACATGCGCTACAAGTGCCAGCCCAACACGCCCGACGAGGCCATCGCCGCGTTCTACGCCAACAACAAAATGGTCCGCTGCAAAGTCTACAACTGCCTGCTCACGGCGGTCGAGTGCAAGGCCCGGAAGAAAAAGGCCCTGCTTGCCAAGCGCATCACCTACCACGGCTGCAAGACAAACAGCATGGCAACGGGAGAGTTTATCGGGCTTTACCGTTGCCTGAAATGCGGGAGGGGGGAGTGAGGAAATACCGCCTCCTAGACCTTTTCTGCGGTGCCGGCGGCTGCTCGATGGGCTACCACAGGGCGGGCTTCGAGGTTGTCGGGGTGGACATCAACCCACAACCCCGTTATCCCTTCGAGTTCCACCAGGCCGACGCCATGACGTTCCCGCTGGACGGGTTCGACGTGATCCATGCGAGCCCGCCGTGCCAGGGGTACACGACAATGAACAACAGATGGGGATCTGATTCACCACTGCTCATTGCAGAAACAAGAAAGAGATTGGCGGGAAGAACCTACATCATTGAAAACGTGTGCGGGGCGAAGAATGAACTGATAAACCCTATTCGTCTATCTGGAGAGCTTTTCGGCCTGCGAGTCCACCGGCCCCGCCTTTTTGAAATCAACCCCTGGATTCTTTCTTTTCAACTACCGCCCCGCCAAGAGAACCCCGTCGCGGTTTACGGGAAGCATGACCAGCGAAGATTATGGACGCGCACCGACGGGTCGGAATTGCGCTGTGCAACCCTCGAGGATGCGCTGCCAGCAATGGGGATTGATTGGATGGAGTGGGATGAACTCAAAGAGGCCATCCCCCCCGCCTACACCGAATGGATAGGCAAGCAACTCATGGAGGTGCTGACATGACCGAATTCATCATCGAGTACCGGGCGCCGTTGCTGATCGTCTACACCCTGGTCTGTTTTTGGGTCTGGGCCCTCTGCGCCATCGCGGGGCGGGCGGACGAGGAGCAAGAGAAGATGGGGAAGCTGAGGCGTGTGAAGTGATGAACGAGATCCGGCTGGTCCTGCACGGAAACATCCGAAGCAAGAAGAATTCGAAGCGCGTGTTCTGACGCGGCCGCTGCCCGGTCGTGCTGCCGAGCGAGGCTTACATCGAATGGGAGGCCAACGTCCGCATCCAGGCACGCAACCACATCGACCCGCAGGCGTTCCCCATCAGCGAGCCCTGCGGGGTAGAGGCGGCGATATTCTACAAGGGCCGGCGTCCTGACCTGAGCGGATGCCATGAGTCAATAGGAGACGCACTGGAGGGGCTGTTATGGACCGACGACAACCTCATCATGAGCTGGGACGGATCGAGGCTGACAAAGGACAACGACAGCCCCAGGGTGGTGATCACCCTACGGTGGTAGCCCACATGGACCACCCAGGCGGCCCCATCGACCGTGACGGGGTAGAGCTTGACGAGCCCGAAAAGGGGCACGCCTTCGATGAGATGTGGGGAGTGAAATGAGCTGGGATGTCATATCATGCCGGACGATCGAGCGGGTCATGCGGGAGAATCCGGATGCCGACCTGAAAACCTTGCGGAAGCGGATCAGCGAGGCCTACCCGTTCGGCGAGCGCAAATACTGGCCGTACAAATGCTGGTGCCGGGAAGTCAGGAAGGCCCTGCGTAACCTGGAATTCAAGGAAAAGATGGGCGGCAAGATCCCGGAGACGCTGCCGCTGTTCGAGGAGTTAAAATGAGATTCGGATTCTTCAAGCGGGTGAAGCTGGGCGAGATTCTTCCGATCGGGATTTGCTGGTCAAGGGATTACGGAAGAAGGCCGCGGGAACTCTGTGTGTTTATCGTCCTGCCGGTCGACATCAGGCCCGTGGAGGAATACAAAGACGAATCAAGGTGTTTCTTCTACTACCGCGGCCGGCGCCTCACGCTCGTTGCCGTTAAAATCTGCATCCAGGTGGCGCTCTGGCACAAGCCGATAGGGAAGCAGGAAGAAACGATGCCATGGGAATGAAGCACTACAGCACGCGAACCGGAGCGGTGACCGGGGCGAAATCACAGGGGAATTACGATTCCACCTACAAGGACATCCTGCCGTTCGGGAAGTACAAGGGCCTCGACGTCGTCGACGTGCCCAGCTCGTATCTGCGATGGTTCTGCCTGCAGGACGACATCGCACAGCGCAACCCCAGGCTCGTCAAGGCCGCCGACGATGAACTGAAGTTCAGGGAAAAGAACGGCTGTCACTTCGAAGAGGACGGAGGGAGGAGAGGGTAGGTGGCGAATCCTCAGAAAGAAGACGGCTACACGGCCATCGCAAACGAGATCATGGACGCGCTTATCTCCGCGAATCTATCCGGCCACGAGTTGCGCCTGTCTCTTCTAATTATGCGTAAAACCTACGGATACAACAAGTGCGAGGACTCTATTGCTCTTTCACAGATGGAAAGGGCAACCGGGCTTGGAAAGATTCGATGCTCCCAGGTCATCAACCGTCTACAGTTAATGAAAATTGTAACGGTTACAGAAAACATTAACGGTATAGGCAAAAAGTATAAGTTTAACAAGGACTTCGAAACCTGGGATACCGTTACAGAAAAGTGTAACAGTTACAGAAAAGTGAAGTCTACCGTTACAGAAAAACGAAATCGACCGTTACAGAAAACTGATACTACAAAAGACAAAGTACAAAAGACACTCTTACAAAAGACATTCTCTTCGTCCGAGATCCAGTTTCAGCTTGCCGACCTTCTCCTGCGGGAAATCAGAAAGCGCAATCCAAACCACAAAGAACCCAACCTGCAGACATGGGCCCGGGACATAGACCTGATGATCCGACGGGACAAAAGGGACCCGCCGACGATCCGGGCCGTGATTGAGTGGTGTCAGAAGGATTCGTTCTGGCAGAACAACATCCTGTCACCCGGGAAACTCAGAGAAAAATTCGACCAACTGAACATGAAAATGAGGAGCAATGGAAACGGAAAAAGTGATTCTCGAGGCCCAGGAGCGGCTGGAGAAAAAGCGGGAAGAGCGAAAAGCGACGGTGCTGAATATCCCACAGACTATGAATTTTCATGAGGAAATCCAGGAGATAGGGCGCCGCGGGATGGAGCTGGCACGGCAGAGGGCCGAGATCGAAGCCGCCCGTGCCCTCATTGAGGACCGGGAACCGAAGAAGCCGGAAGAGCCCGCCGCACCGCCGGTCCCCGAAATCAACCGGCATATCCCAAAGGCATACCGGGAGTGTCGTTTCGATACATTCCAGGGAAACGACAAGCTGGCCCAGGGGCTCATGAAGCTGGCTGATACGGGCTGCGACATCGTGTTGCGGGGTGAGACGGGTTGCGGAAAGACGCACCTGGCCGTGGCCATCATGCAGCACATCGGGCACGGGTATTTCACGACTGCCCCGGAACTCCTGCTGAGGATTCGCTCGACGTTCAACGAAGGACCCGGCGAATCGGAAGGACAAGTCATCAGTGACCTATGCCGGCACGAAACTCTCATCCTTGACGACCTGGGCGCCGAGAAGACCACGGAGTTTGCCATCACAACCCTCTACATCATCATTGACCGCCGGATCCGGGATGCCAAGCGCACCATCATTACGACGAATCTAGGACTGAAAGAAATCGAGGACAAATTGGACGCCCGTATCGCCTCGCGTCTCTCGGGGATGCAGAACGTCAAGATCAACATGCCTGACCACAGGAAGAAAAGGTAACATGGACATCCTGCTGCTCATCGAAAGCTCGCTCTGCGCGGCCTATGTGATCATCACCTCGCCCATAGTCCGGATCGGGAACGCCTGGATGGACCGGATGGAGAGGATGAAGGTGCCGGAGGAAGGGGAAGTGCATGGCGGCCGTCACCAGACCCGAGCTCACCGTCTCCGACATCCGCCCCGCCGGAATGATCAAGGTTCACGCCTTGGACGCAGAAGGCAAATGGCAGCAGCTCAATGATTACCCCGTCAGGCTCCTACCAAAGGTGCCGGGGATCGAAATCAGGGGAGGGGATTGAGAATGACTGATAACATGCTCGGAGTTGAAAAAGCAGCACGAGGATGGTCATCAATCTGCGCGACGCTAGGATGCTCCCGATGGACAGCCATGAGGAGAAAAGCAGAACTCCAAGCTGCCGGCGTGATCTTTTACATGAAGCAGGGAAAGCCCCCGAAGAGAAATGTCTATCACTTCCCTTCGCGTCTAAGGGCTTGGATTGGCTTGAAATCTTCCAAAGGCGAAGAATTTTGAAAAAAATAAAAAAAGTTTATTTTGCTACATTCCTAGTGACACCGTCCTGATGCCACACTCCTGATGCTACCTGCCTTGCTACTTTGACAAGATTTTTTCAATTATGTTACCGACTTATCAATGCCAGTAACAGTCGAAGAATTGAACGGATCAACCACGATCAACGTGCGACAGGTCCTCGAGTCACAGGGGATCTCTGCTGAGGCCCTTGCTCGGGGCCTGAAGCGCGAACTCAAGGCGCAAGAGACCAAGATCATCAGCATCGATGGCCGCTATCACAGCCTTGAGGAAATCATTATGACGGCTGCAGCCGAGGGGGTGAATGATGAATCGCTAAAGAAGATCCGCAGGCTCTTGAAGGGCCCTGCTCGCGTGCTGGGCGCCTCGGGAGAAAAGACGCTGGTTGCGGTCGACATGGTGAATTGGGGCACGCGGCAAAAGGCCAGGATGGACGCGCAGAAGCTCCTGGATATGTACCCGGTTGAAAAGAAACAGATCCAGCTCGACGAGGGAACGCTGAGTGCAATCCTCAACGGTCTGCCCGCCGGAGTGGGCGAGGCAGTACGCGCAGAACTTGGCCGCATTGTTTCCGAAAAGCGTGATTGAGAACGCGCTTTCATCGGCGGCGAGCTTCGAAGCCTACCAGGGCGACCCGGTAGGTTTTTGCGAATCCACTTTCGGCGAGATCTACACCGACGACGTCAAGGCGATGATGGAATCGGTGAGGGACAACCCCGTCACGGTCGCCAAGAGCGCCAACGCGACAGGAAAGACCCACGGAGCGGCCCGGGTGGCCGCCTGGTTCATCAAATGCTTCCCCGACGCCCAGGTCTACACCGCCGCGGCGCCCCCCGAGGACAACCTCCGCCGGCTGCTGTGGGGTGAAATCGGCAGCCTCGTCAACAAATTTCCCGACGTCTTCTCAGAATTCAAGCAGAACGTGCTCCACCTTGAGCGTGGGCCCCGATCGTTCCTCACGGGCGTCACCATCCCCACGTCAGGCGATACGGCCATCAGACAGGCCAAATTCAGCGGCAAGCACGCCCCTCATCTGCTGTTTATCCTCGACGAAGGAGACGCGATCCCCGACGAGGTTTACAAGGGCATCGAATCGTGTATGTCCGGCGGCCACTTCCGCCTGCTGGTCATGTTCAACCCACGGGCCGAGGCGGGCCCGGTCTACCGCATGGAGCGCGACGGCCTGGCGCACGTCGTTTCCCTGAGCGCCTTCCATCACCCCAACGTCATCGAGGGCCGGCTCGTGATTCCAGGCGGCGCCGTCGACCGCGAGACCACCGTCCGCCGCATCAACCAGTGGTGCCGGCGCCTCAATGACAAAGAGCCTCGGGAAACCTCCGAGTGCTTCGAGCTTCCCTCCTTCCTCGCAGGGGCTACGGCAAGGGACCAACGGGGCAGGTCCCTGCCGCCCCTCGAGCCCGGATGGTACAAAATCACCAACCCCGCCTTTTCCTACATGGTCCTCGGCCAGTACCCGGCCCAAGGAACAAACCAGCTCATCTCCCGAGAGTGGACCGCGGCCGCCCGGGCCCGCTGGGATCTCTACGTCTCAAAATTCGGCGAGGTCCCGCCGGCAAACGTCTCCGGAATCATGGGTTTCGACATCGGCGAGATGGGCGACGACCTCTCCCAGGCCCTTTTCCGCTATGGCGGCTACGTCGAGAGGCCGAAGACCGAGACCGGTTGGGGAGGCGTGGACGTCATCGAGACGGGCGACAAGGGCTCTTTGCTGTATCACCAGCGGCTCCTGCGGGCCGTGGCCGTCGATGCCAACGGGGTCGGCGCCGGCGTGGCGCCCCACATGAGACGGCTTCGCTGCAACGCCCACGGCATCAAGGTCCAGGAGAGCCCGACGGAGTTGCCGGAAGAGAAGGAGCTCGGCCAGTTCAAGATCATGAGGGATCAACTCTGGTGGTCCTGCCGGGAATGGCTCCGGGCGGACACGGGCTCGATGCTCCCGCCGGACGAGGAGCTCCTCGAGGAGCTGCACACGGCGACCTACGAGATCAAGGGCAAGTACATCCGGGTCATGGACAAGGACACGTTCAAGGAACTCCTGAAGCGCTCGCCGAACAAGGCTGACGCCCTGTGCCTGACCTTCGCGCCCATTCAGGCGGCGCCTATGCCCTTTGCCGTCAAGCCGGCAAAGAAAGTGAGGTTTGCGTGGTGAACGAGCAAGTCCTCTGTATTGATGGTGATTTCGCTATCGTAAGAAGTGAAGGCCTGTTCACAGGTGCCGGCTTCAACGTCTATAAAAGCACCGAACCGGGGGGCAGCACGTTCGAGAAGGTGAATCCGCGTGATAGTTGGTTCACGACGTTCGATGCAGCGAAAAGATTTATGGAATCGGCAAGGTGAATTAATGGCCACCCGCGGACTGATACCCCAGGGAACAGAGCAGGCAACCCCGCTTGTCCAGACCGGCAAGACGTACTCGGAGCGGCCGCTGATCAGGCGCCTCACCAACGAGGACCTCGAGAAGCAGCAGCAGATCGAGTCCGAACGGGCCTTCTCCGAGCGGCAGAACAGACCGGTTATCTCCGCCCTGGCCTCACACATCCGGAGCGCCTTCACTTCCGCCGTTCAGGCAAAGTCCACGGTCATGCAGCGCATGCTCATGTGCCTGCGGCAGCGCGAGGGCATCTACGAGGCCGACGTCCAGCAGCTCATCCAGCAATCGAACGGCACGGCGATTTACATGATGATCACCGACGTCAAGTGCCGGGCCCTGGAGAGTTGGCTGAAAGACATCATGCTCCCATCTGGTGAGCGGCCCTACTCCATTGATCCGACCCCTGTTCCCGACATCCCCCCTCAGCTCGTCCAGAAGGCGCAGCAGGCGTTCGTCCAGGACTACGTTACCCGCGTGGCCATCCAAGCTGGCATCGACCCGGCCACGATTACCCCCGACGTTCTCAATCCCGACGATTTCCGGGCGGCCGCCGAGCAGTTCAAAGATGAACTGATGAAGCAGATCCGCGAACAGGCCAAGAAGGACGCCGACGCCATAGAGGACAGCGTCGACGACGAACTCGTCGAAGGCAAATGGTATGAAGCCCTGTCGGAATTCATTGAGGATTTCGCCACATACCCCACAGCCTTCATGGAAGGTCCGATCTATCGCCGGCGTCAAGTTCTCGCCTGGGAGCCCATCCAGGGCTCGCTGATGTCGCGGATCACGGTCCTGGAGAAGATCGTCAAGGAGTACGAGCGGGTTGACCCCTTCGACGTCTACCCATCTGCAGGGGCCCGGACGCTTCAAGACGGGGATCTGTGCATCCGGAAGCGCTACACGAGGCGCGACCTCGAAGCTCTCAAGGGCGTGGAAGGCTACGATTCGGACGCCATCGACCAGATCCTCAAGCAGTACGCCCGGGGATACCGGGAGTGGGTGGCCTACGACACGGAGATCGCCGACCTGCACGACCGGCCCAACGAGATGCAGGACCCCGAGGGGCACATCGACGGCATCAAGTTCTTCGGCTCCGTCCAGGGGTTCATGCTCCGCGAGTGGGGCATGTCCGTCGAGGAGGTCCCGGATCCCTACCGGGAATACCCCATCATCGCCTACATGGTCGGTTCCTACGTCTTCGGGGCCCGCCTCAACCCTCACCCGCTCGGCCGGCGAAACATCTACTCGGCCAGCTTCCGGCACAAGAACGGCTCGATTTGGGGGAAGGGACCTCCCGAGACCATGCGGGACGTCCAGAACATATGCAACTCGGCGGCCCGGGCCATCTGCAACAACGCTGCCATCGCTTCCGGCCCCCAGGTTTGGCAGCTCGTCGACCTCATCCCCGCCGAGTGCGACCGGACGAACGTATACCCCTGGAAGATTTGGGAGTTCTCGTCAGAGAAGATCAAGGCGGCCGGGCAGAAGCCGATGGATTTCTTCCAGCCTCAGCTCGTCGTCGAGCCGCTCCTGCGAATCTACGAGTATTTCTTCCAGCAGGGCAGCGAGGTCACGGGAATTCCGGCCTACATCTACGGAAACGAGAAGATTGGAGGGGCAGGTGCGACGGCTTCCGGGCTCTCCATGCTGATGAACGCGGCGGCTAAGGGCCTCCGCAACGCGGCCTCGAACATCGACAAGGGCGTCATCGCCCCGTCGGTCGAGGAGCACTGGCTCACCATCATGCTCACCAACCCGGAGCAGGCCCGCGGAGACTGCCGGATCAAGGCCAGGGCATCGGATTACCTCGTCCAGCAGGAGCAGTTGCAGATTCGCCGGACGGAGTTCCTGACCGCGACGGCCAACCCGATCGACGTCCAGATCACGGGCATCGACGGCCGGGCCGAAATCCTCAGAGAAAACGCGAAGTCTCTCAAGATGGACCCGGACAAGATCGTCCCGAAGCGCGAGGACATGATCGCCAACCAGGTCCAGCAGCAGGTTCAGCAGATCGTCATGAAGCTCTCCCAGGTGCTCGGGGTGGCGCCGGAACAAATCGCGGCCGCCCTCCAGGCGCCGGGACCAGGGGGCGGGCCTGCCGGGGCCCCGCCGCAGGAGAAGCCGCAGGAGCTCGGGCCGGACGGGCAGCCTATGGCGGGCAAGGACGTCAGGCAGTTCAACCAGTAGGAGGTTAGGGCAGGATGGAAGACACATTCATCAAGAACATGACCTTGGACGAGATCGCCGCCAACGACCTCGAGATGGTCAAGGAAGCGATAAAAAGCGCGAAGAAGTACAGCTTCGGCAAGGACATGAAGAAGGCCGTGAATTTCGTCCGGCATTGCCTGGGTCGAACCTTCGTGAACCTGGGCATGCCTCACCCGGCGCCGCCTCCGAACGCCAATTCTCCCGAGGCCAAGATCCGGCACGCGGCCAAACTCGACAAGGCCATGAGGGAAAAGCAGGTCCGGATCGAGCACCGGAACAAGTACCGCGGCAACGATGCCTGGCGCTGCGGGATCTACGTCTACCAGCGCGACGAGCTTGTCTGCTTTATCTCCGACGTCCTGACCCAGCGGAAGACGGAGTTCGACCCCATCAGCCAGAAGATCGGCAATGAGAGCGTGGGGTTTATCGTCGTGACCAATGCGAACCTTGAAGATACCAAGAAGATCTTCCTCATGCCGGGCATTGCAAGAGGGAACTAGGAGGGACGATGTTTACTGTGGGCGAACTCAAGAAGGTCCTGGATAAGTTGCATGATGATGTTCCCGTAATGGTCTCGTCTCGGTATCAAGGCTATGACCCCGTCGTCAGGGCTCATGATGCGAGAGTTTGCTTCCAAGGCTATCACTGCGAATCTGGCGGGTGGGAGCGTGAGGCAAAAGCAAAGCAGGAGCACAAAGACAACGGCAGCATTGTAGCGCTTTTGATTGAGAGTGACTGAAACAGGAGGTTGAGGCCATGGCCACAGTGAGGGGCATCATAGACAAAGCGGCTGACCAGTGTGTGAGGGCGATTTTGTACGCCGGGGCGTGGAAGGCGACGAAGTACATCAGCCAGAACATGACCGTGAAGGTCACGCGGAAGCTCTACGGGAAGAAGCGCAGGCCGAGCCAGAAAGCTTTTGAGCTTGTCCTGACCGCTGGTAAGCCGAATTACGCGGAGCGGCGGTTCATCAAGACGCTGGGGAAGGCAGGGGAGAAGTTCCCGGTGAAGAAAGTCCAGCTCAAGATGCCCAAGTGAGGCTCTGATGATCTACGTCCCGACGCACGACCCGAACGTGACCCTGAGTGTCCTGGCCTCTCTCTCGAGGTTTTCGACACTTCCCGAGACGCGGGGCATGAAAGAGTGGCTCAGGAACGAACTGACGCGCCTGGACGAGGCGAATCGGCACGAACCGGACAAGGACGTCTTCCGGCAGCGCCAAGGTGCCTGCCAAGTCCTTGAGGCGCTTTTCAAGCTGGCTGAGACCGCCGACAAGACGGCGGAGAAGATAAGGGCAAATCAACGCAAACCGTAGAGGGAGTAGGCTCAAGGCTCATTCTCCCCTAAATTTATCGGTTTTGGAGCAAGGCAATGAGATATGAGGACTTTTCCTGTGAGAAACTGACGGTCGGGCAGATCTTCAACAAGTACGGCAATCAGATCACCCCCGGCTGCAACCCGAGCGGCGGCCTCGACTACTTCGTCGACGGCAACAAGACGGTCAACGGGACCGACGGCCTGAGCTGGGGAAGGGCGTTCAATTCGCTGGCCACGGCCATCGCGGCAAGCGACGTGAGCATCGCGGCCACCCGCAATCGCTGGTGGGCCCGGCGCAACCGGATTTTCGTGGTCGGGGATGCCCTGTCGGCCAACCTCGTGAAGTTCCCCACGAAATGCGACGTGATCGGCCTCGGGTCCTACGACGGATTCACCCGGGCGGGCCTGTCCGGTCGGCACCTTCCGGTCGGCGAATCCTACGGCACCCGGTTCTTCAACATCCACTTCAAGGCCGTGGCGCACGCTTCCCCGATCATCACGCTCACCAACGCAGCTTCCGGCCCTCAGTTCCACGGCTGCGCGTTCGACGGCACCCTCGGAACCATGACCAGCGCGATCCTCTCGACGGCATGCCCGTTTCTGGTGGTCGACGACTGCGATTTCATGGGCACCTTCGTCACGTCCTACATCAGCTTCGGAGCTGGCGAGGCGGGCGGGACCCGGATCACCAACAACCGGATGCTCGGCACGGCAGCCAAGGGCATCATCGCGGCAAGCACGGCGACGGCCTCCTGGATGCCGCTTATCGCTGGAAACATCATCCGTTCGACGGGCCAGTGGGTCGACGACGACGCGGACATCTTCCACGTCATCAACAACCGCGCCATCACCGACGTCGACTGCGCCACCTACACGGCTGGCTTCGACTTCAACCTGCTGCTGGCTTCCGGGAACCTCCAGACCGGCAGCAACGCGGGCGACCATGACAGCGTCCCGCACATCCTGTTCGCGTAATTGAAGGCTGACAACCCCCGGGCGCATACCGCAAGGCGCGTCCGGGGGAATAAATCAAATGGGGAGACGCCACAGGCAGCCCCCGAAAGGAGCATCACCATGGCAGTACCGGCGCAAGTACAGGCCCGGGCGGACAAGGCGGATGAACTTCTGAAGCAGGTGCAGGCCTCCACGGAGAAACCGGCCGGCGAAGTTTCCGCAGCTCCCACCGGAGACCGGGACAAGGACAAGCCCGCGCAGGCGGAGACCGTCGACAGTCTGAAGGCGCTGCTGGCCGAGGCACAGCAGAAGCTTGCGACCCTCCAGGGCAAGTACAACAACGAGATTCAGGCGCTCAAGGACGACGTCAACCTCCTGACCAACCTCAAGAATCAGGTCCGGACGCAGGGCGGCCAGCTTCAGGAGCTCACGGGCAAACTGAACGAGGCCAACCGGCTCAACGGCGAGCTGCAGAAGCAGATCACCGAGAAACCAGCGGCGGCGGACGATGGGAAGGCTGTCCTTTCCTCGCTCGATGAAGAGGACCTCGAGTATCTGAGGGGTGAGGGGTTCGACGACAAGGCCATCGGGATCCTCCTCAAGGCTCTTTCAAAGAGGGAGCCTGCCAAGCCCAACCAGGGCACGGACGAAATCGCCGAGCTCCGCAAGGAGATCGAGACGAAGAAGGTCAAAGAGTTCTGGAAGGAACTGGCTGACAAGGTACCCGATTGGGAGCCTATCAACGGGAGCGACCCGTTCAACGATTGGCTGGACCTGAGACTTCCGTACAGCAACGAGACCCGCCGCGGCCGCCTCCAGGCGGCGCAACAGGAATCGGACTACGCGACGGTCATCCAGATCTTCAACGATTTCAAGAGCGCCAATCCCGGCTATGCAAATAAAAACAAACAGGAGCACCGGATCGACCCTAACAAGCAGATCGAACCGGACAGCTCCGTCGTCAATCAGCGGGACCCGGCCGGAAAAGAAGCGCCCGCCGGGAAAATCTACACGCGGCAAGAAGTCAAGGAATTTTACGCGAGCCTCTCCAAGGCGGCGGCCAAGAACGAAGTCACGGACGAGATGAAGAAAACGGACGCGGACATCATCCTGGCCAACACGCAGGGGAGGATCCAAGGCTAGACCCGGGTCTGACGAGCGCGAGCGGGGGCTGCCGACACAGCCCCCGGCCCGGTAAGTACCCTGTCGGGGGGAAGCCATGAGAAAAGGAGAAAACCATGGCTTACCCTGTCTCTTCGGGCCTTACCACCCACAGCGGGACTTACACTCCCGAGATTTGGGCGGGCAAGACGCTCGTGAAGTTCTACACGGCTACCGTGTTCGGTGCCATCACCAACACGGACTATGAAGGCGAAATCAAGAAGTACGGCGACACGGTCCACATCCGGACCATCCCCGACATCACCATCCGGGATTACACCATCGGGCAGAAGCTCCAGCGCGAGCGGCCGCTTCCCGGCAAGGTGGACCTCCTCATCGACAAGGGCAAATACTACAGCATCTCGATCAACGACGTCGAGAAGCTGCAGGCCGACATCAACTACGTCGAGAAGTGGACGGACGACGCCGGCCAGCAGATGAAGATTGCGATCGACCTGGACATCCTGGCGGCCGTCTACGCCGACGCCGACACCTACAACAAGGGCAACACGGCCGGCGCGAAGTCCGGGGCCCTCGCTTTCGGCGCCTCCGGGGCCTTCGTCACGGTCGACAAGACCAACATCCTCGACTACATCGTCGACATGGGCACGGCCCTGGACGAGCAGAACGTGCCCGAGACGCAGCGCTGGCTCGTCATCCCGGCCATCTTCTGCGGCATGATCAAGAAGTCCGACCTGAAGGACGCGAGCCTTTCCGGCGACGGGACCTCCATCATGCGGAACGGCCGGATCGGCGTCATCGACCGCTTCACGGTCTACTCGAGCAACCAGATCGCGCAGACCAAGGACGGCACCACGACGGTTCACAACTGCATCTTCGGCCATCCGTCGGCGATCACCTTCGCGTCCCAGCTCACCGAGAACCGCGTCATCCCCAACCCCGACGACTTCGGCGACCTCATGGAAGGCCTCCAGGTCTACGGCTACGAGACCATCAAGGCCGAGGCGCTCGGGCATTTCTACGCGGCCAAGGGCTAAACCCCTAACCCCGGGTCGGTAATCAGGCCGGCCCGGGCTTCCGAAGAAAAGGAGATTCACATGGGTACTTACAATCTGACGAAGGGGGATACCAGGCCGGCCGCAATGGACTACGGCCAGATCTTTGTGGCCAGGATCCCCATCGTAGTGACGGAAATCATCGCGGCCAACGCGACCTTGACGGCCAACGCCAAGATCACGGCGGCCGATGTCATTCAGATTTGGGACATCCCGGCCGCCTGCGTTCTTCTTCCCGGCCTTGCAGCCTTCAAGGTCGTCTCCCCGGGCACGGCCTCCAATACGGCCGACATCGGAATCGGCGGGTCAACTGACTATCTGTTCGACGGAGTTGCCTTGGACGGCACGGCGGGCACCATCACATACGTCGCCGACGACCAGGAGTGGGGCACCGACAACTACGGCGGGCTCGACTTCGAATCGACCGACACCATCGACATGATCTTCGTGGCGGACGAAGTGACGGGGAGCTTCGTGCTCTACCTCCCCGGCTATATGTGCGACTAGGCGCGTCAACTTGTCCATCAACCGCTCCGGGCGTTCAGCCGGGCGCCCGGAGCCTTCTTAAAACCATCAGGAGGTTACGGACATGGCACTGGACCCGAAAGGAAAGTACCTGATTCAGGACGGCAGCGGCACCATCTATGTGTGGTCGGAAGCCCTCGCGGCACGCAAGGACATGAGACCCTACGACCCGGTTGCGAAAGACAGGGCGATCGAGCCCACGGCAAACGAGAAGCGCGTGCCGATCGAGATTCAGGGAAAGGCCTTCATGGTCGACGAGGCCCTCCATGGCGTTCTTTCCGAAATGGCCAAGGTCTTCACGGCCATGCAGGACGAGAACAAGGCGCTGAAGGAAGAGAAGCAGGCCTTCGAGGCCTTCAAGGTCCGCCTGGAGACCGACAACCTCGACCTTCAGGAGCAGCTCGAGAAGGCGCAGGAAGAACTCGCGCAATTCACCAAGGTCGACGGCCCTGCAGAGGCGCCGACCGAAAAGAAAGGCAAGAAGTAAGTGGGCACGATCTACGCCAGCACGATCTTCACTGAGGTAGACGCGATCCTTCTCGACACCGACAAGGTGAGATGGACGGACGCCGAGAAGCTCCGCTATCTCAACGCCGGGCAGCGCCAGGCCGTCATCCTCAAGCCCGACGTCTACACGGTGAGCATGGTCTACAAGCTCGCCACGGGCACCAAGCAGAGCGTGCCGGACGGGACCGCATCGTTCCAGACCCCGGCCGCGGCGACCATCCCGGAGTGCATCCAGTTCCTTCGGCTCATTCGGAACATGGGGACAACGGGCCTGGTGGCAGGGGCGGCCATCACGCCGATCGGCATGGACTTCCTCGACGTCTATAACCCGAGCTGGCACGCCGATTCGGCCAACGCGACGGTCAAGAACTACATCTACAACGATGAGGACCCGGGGCATTTCTACGTCACGCCTCCGCAGCCGGGCGCTTCTCAGGGGTACGTCGAGGCCGTCTTCTCCGCCGTGCCGGCCGATGTGGTGGCCGGTGAAGGGCCCACCTATGACGTGGCCATCACCATCTCCGACGTCTACCGGGACATCCTCGTCAATTACATCCTTTTCCGATGTTACGCGAAGGATGCAGCCATGTCGCCGTACAACGCGGCCCGGGCCGTCGAGTTCTGGAACCTCTTCGTCCTGGGGCTCGAGCGGAAGGATCTGGTGCGACGCGAGTACAGCCCGAACCAGAAGAAGCCAAACCCGTCAACGGAGTAGATCGCAGGAGTGAGATCATGAAGAAGATCAGAGTATTTTTCATTGTGTGGCTGGCCGTCTTGCTGACGGTCCTCCTCGCAGTGCCGGCCCAGGCGGATAACACCCTCTCATCGGTGACGGGCGTGGTGGCCGTTGCAACACCCGATGTCACTTTCAACGTCCGGGGCAACCAGGGCGCCGTGCAGATTTTCCTGAAGTACGGGAAAGGCAACGGGACCAGCGTGGCGATCTCGAAGATCGAGTTCATCGTCCCGCAGCTCGGGAGCACGACCCTGTATCAGGTCCCGGCTTCCTCGACATCCGGCACGACCCTCGGATCCTACACCCTGACCCTGAATGCCGACGGGAATTACATCATCACGCTTGGATATGTGCCTCGTGAGGCGACGAGCATGAAGATTACGACCGCCTTTACCGGCGGGACCACGCAGACCTTGCAGGTCGACGCCAAGGTCGACACGAATTAACGGGAGGGCCGAAAATGCGAAAGAAAATCCTGGCGGTCATTCTTCTTGCTATCCTTGCGGCTTCGCCTCTTGCTTTCGCCGTAGGTCCTCCGGGCTCCGGAAGCGGCACCGATCCTCGCATCGGCACCCTGACCAACACAAAATGGTGCTACTCGGACGGGTCGCAGGTGCTCTGTACGCAAGATGCCCCGGCGGGCGTGGGAGACTTCCTCGCCAACGGCACGGTTCCCATGGCGGGGGCGATCATCCCCGATTCGGCGGGCGGGCAAACCATCGGCACGACATCGGCAGAGTTCGGACACATCTACCTGCACGACTCCAAGAGCATCTATTTCCAGGCCAACCAGAGCCTTTACCTGACGGGCGCTGCTGGTGCCTTGAGCCTGACGGGCGGCAACTTCACCCCCGGTGCGGCTACCCTGACCCTTGGGAGCACGGCGGCTGAGTGGGGCGGGCTGTACCTCGGGGACGGCAAAATCATCTATGGGCAGGCCGACCAATCCAACACGATCACCTCATCGGCTACGGGGTGGGTCTTCAACCTGCCGATCACGACGCAGAGCGCGGTACTGACCGGCGGAACTAACACCTTCAACCTGACCAACGGCACAGCCTCGCTGGACGTAGCCGCCGCGGCGGCGCTGAACATCGACACCTCGTTGCAGGTCGCTACCGGGGCCGTGGTGATCAACGGCAACGCTGGCGGGTCTTCCTCCCTCACCCTCGGGAATTTCGCCCTGTCGCTCGGCGGGACGATGACGGACGGCAGGCTTTGCACCTACGCCTCATCCGGTACGGCCATTTCCTGCAACACGGCGACGACCACGTTCCAGGCCGCCGATGCGGACCTGACGACCTGGGCCGGGATCACTCCCTCGGCCAACATGCAGACCTGGCTTGCCAGCGCGGACCTCGCGGCCATGAAAGCCGGTCTGAGCGTTGACGACCTCGTGACGCTCTCCGGAGTGGCGGACGGGGCCGTAAACCTCGGGGAATTCACAGGCTCGACCATTACGGACAACCAGACCATCAAGGCATCCCTGCAACTGCTCGAGACGGCCACTGAGGCGAGGCTTGCCCTTGCCGGCGGAACCATGACGGGCGTGCTCGTCGGCACGACCCCGGCGGCCGGGGCTTCCGGGTACGCATCGTTTCGGCTTCCCCATGGCGCCGCACCTACCGACAACCTGACCAACGGGGATTGCTGGACGACGACGGCGGGCCTGTTCTGCCA
>ENA-UOWG01002068-UOWG01002068.1-activated-sludge-metagenome-genome-assembly--contig:-NODE-2068-length-18087-cov-5.268412_pt1 | contig 18087 bp, 17 predicted proteins | sample MGYA00238147_ERZ761563 | MGnify/ENA primary metagenome ERZ761563 (study PRJEB28884, sample SAMN05720216) | anaerobic digester metagenome | isolation source: active sludge of municipal... | reverse complement strand
GAGTCGGGCGGAAAAGTCACCGTGCATGCGGAAATTTCCAAGCCCGGAAAAGTTACCGTGACGGTCGAGGATACGGGGATCGGGATCGATCCAAAAACCTTAGCCAGTCTTGGAACCCGCTTTTACCGAGCGGATCAGGCCCGATCAAAAGATGGCGCCGGCCTCGGCCTCAGTATTGTGAAAGCGATATGCGATGCTCATAAGGGTGCGATCCGGTTCGAAAGCGCGCTGAGCCGCGGCACAAAAGTTTTTGTTGATCTGCCGCTTGTTGCAACAACTCCTTTCTTGTAGAGGGAAAATCTTATCGATTTTCCAGCTTCAAAGTCCTTAAAATTATTTAATGCAGCTTTAATCTCTATTTAATGCTGCTCCTGCTAGCATATGCAATAGAAAGAGATAGAAATAAACTGGTTTTTTTACTTCGCAGGTTTTGGATTTTTAAAAGGATTTAAAATGGAAATCACAGACCAATTATTGCGGCCATTCGTTGAAAAACTCGAAGCGGAGTGGCGTGGGCTCTACCGCGATATCGCCGGGCACACCAGCGAGGAAGCCGATGCGATGAAAGCGGCGGTGGAGCAACGCATGCGTCAACTCGAAAAATTCCGTCTGACGGCTCATTATTATGAAAAGAACGGAAATGAAGCGGGTCTGAAAGAGTTTCCGAACTTACGTGAAGCTCTTCGGTTCCTGAAGATGGACCTTCGGACCGTCCGGCGCAAATGGCGCCGGCATCTTGTTTCGAAGATCCGTACTCAAAAACGGCAGGAGCGTGCAACCCATGGGGCGTCCATTGCTGTGTGAAGAAAATATCATCGCTGGACTTGACGCGTCCAATCGTGAAGACGCGCTCAAGAAGATCGTCGACGCCCTCCCTCCCTGGACCCTCAAGCAAATTTCCAAAAGAAATATTTTAGAGCTGCTTTTTTTGCGCGAACGCATCGGCACGACAGCGATCGGCCACGGTATCGCGCTTCCTCATTGTTTTTCTTCCGATATCACGGAACCTATCGTGGCCTTCGGGGTCAGCCCGGACGGGATCCCGTATCCGTCTCTCGACGGTCGTCCCGTCCACTTCGTTTTTTTACTTATTCTTCCTCAAAGCGAGGCTGCGGAGCATCGCAAACGTCAGATCCTGCAGAATATCAAGTGGTTCCTCTGTGACCGCTACATGCAGGAGCGGCTCAAGTCGGCTCGCAGCGCTTCCGAGATCTATCAGCTGGTCGTTCCGGACCGGCAACAAGCGCCCGCGTTCGCTTTTTGAGTTTTGACATCGGTTTTTGGAACAGCAAATCGCCCTGGCATGGGAACGGTTGGGAGGCGGGGGGTCTAACAACTGGGCTGGCCGGGGCGTTTGTTTTTCTGAAGATTTTTTCTTCGAAAAAAATATCCCGAAGAAGCGCTTTCGGATGATTTTCGTGCTTGCTTTCTCATTTTAAAAAAGTAAGATACCGACAGTTCTATTTTGCGCGGCATTTATAAAAAATCATCGGGTTCCTTGGGACGGCAATAGTTTTCGGGGGCGGCACGGTTCGTTTTAATTTCTTTTAGAAGGTTCCCCCGGACCTTTCGTTCCTTCCCGCAATCGGGGATCCGGTCTTCTCAAGCGACGGGAATTTTCAGCATGCCTTTTCTGATGCGAGAAGCCGTTCGATCGCGTTTACAAAAACGCGTCAGTGACATCGAGCACGGTTATCGCCAAAATGTCGGCATCGTCGGCTCTTCCGGCGTCGGCAAAACCCAACTCCTTTGCGAGTTCTTCCAGTCCGTTTCCCGCAATCCAAAACTTCTTCCGATCTATGTTAAGGCCGAGACGATCGACGGACGCCAGCTCATCGAGCAGTGGATGGGCGCCGCGCTTAGTTCGATCATGCTCGATCGCACTCTGAACATCCCCAAGACATTGAGCGGCCTTTTAAGAGAGGCCGAGGTGATCGTTCCCAAGACCGTGGCTGCCGTGAAGCATTTACAAAAGCTTCTCCGCCAGGATAAAAATGTTTTTGCCGTCAAAGAACTTTTTATGCTAAGCGGGATCCTGGCCCGCGAGACCGGCAAAAAAGCCGTCCTCATGATTGACGAATTCCAGGCGCTCGAAAAGCTTCCCGCTCCGGACCCGTTCCTTCTGCTCGGCAAACAGATGATGATCGACAAGGAGGTTTTGTACGTGGTCACAAGTTCCGCTGTCGACCGCGCCCGGGAGATCTTCCGCGAAAAACTTTCCCTGCTTTTCGGGAATTTTGAAGTGCTTGAACTTGTCCCGCTCGGGTTCATGGAGGTGGACCAGTACCTCGCCGCCCGTATGCCCGCGCACCGGTGGTCGTTTGAATTGAAAAAATTTCTTTTTCATATGACCGATGGCGAACCCCTTTATCTCGATCTTTTGCTGCACCGTCTCGAGCAGGTCGAGATCCGAGAATTTCCGCAGGATGTGAACGCGGCGGTCCTGCTGGACGCTTTTTGCCAGGAACTTTTTGATCGGCGCGGCCGGATCGCGCTTCTTTTTGAAAAACGGCTCGAGCAATGCGCGTATCTTACGAAATATCGCGGCCCCTATGTGCGGGCCATGCTGGCGCTCAGTCAGGGCCGGCATAAATTGATCCCGATCGCGGCTTTTATCGAGGAAACGGTCGCCGAGACCCAAAGGGTTTTGAAGCGGCTTGTGGAGGATGGCCTGGCCGTCAAAAGCGGCTCTCTTTATCATGTTCCCGATTTTCTTTTCCGCTTCTGGCTTCGCGAAGTATTTCAGAAGCGTCACGGGCTCTTCCTTCCGGAAGAGCGCATCCTGCGCAAGCATCTTTTTGACGAATTGAGCCGTGTTCTGGATTTTTGTTCAAGAGCGAGCGAGGAAGATCTTGAGTTGAGGATGGAATCGCTTTTAAAGGAATTCCGTAACGAAACTGTCGAGGTCGACTTGAAAAAAATCCAATGCCCTCAATTTTCCGAGGTCCTCCTTTTGAAACATTTTCCGCATTCGATCGTTTCGCTGACGGGGAAGAGTTCAAAAGGGCGCTGGCTTTTCTATCTAAGCCCGGAATGGATCGGAGAGCCGGAGATCGAAAAGATCGCGCTCGATGCGAAGCATCTTCGTAAAGTCCAGCGTAAGATCCTGATCGCGCTCGGCGGGATCGATCAGAACGCAAAATTGATCGCGCAGGAGGCGAAAATGCAGCTTTGGGATGTCCGTACGCTGAATAGCCTTCTCGATCTCTACGATCTTCCGAAGGTCATTTTACCGTCCTATGGGGGGACCCATGAATCTCAAAAGTTCGATGAATCTCATGTGGGCTCCGTGGCGCAAGGCATACCTGCGCTCGAGCTCTCCTAAGCGTTCCGGCTGCATCTTCTGCCGCTTTTTAAAAGAAAAAAAAGACAAAAAGAACCTTGTCCTCTTCCGGGCGGTCCATCACGCCGTGATCCTGAACCGTTATCCCTACAACAATGGCCACCTCATGATCGTTCCTAATCGGCACATCGGGTGTCTTTCGGAGATGAACACGCGGGAGAAGGAAGAATTTTTTGATGTGCTTGAGAAGTCCCGTAGGGCGCTTCAGAAGGCGATGCGGCCGCAGGGGTTTAATGTCGGAATGAATATCGCTGATGTGGCCGGCGCGGGGATTCCGGGGCACCTGCATTGGCATATCGTGCCCCGCTGGAAGGGCGATGTGAATTTCATGCCGGTGGTCGGAGGAACGAAAGTGATCTCCGAATCGCTTGAATCCGCCTACGAAGTTTTAAACCGGGCCTTGGGCCGCCGGACCGGCATCAGCCGGAAAGTCCGTCGAAGGAAAAAATGACCTCCGCCCAGAATGTCATAGCCAAAGGCGTGGCTAAAGTATCCAAGAGGATCCCGACGCCGCTTGAGCGTTTCTTGCTTCCGAACCCGCAATGGCAGGAGGGGTACGCCTCTTTTTCCGAGATCTTTGGAAAACCTGTCGGATGGCTTGTGATCTGCGAAGAGTCCGGAAAACAGCGCCTGGTCCGTCTTGATCGCAAGCAGAACTGCTCTTTTTATTCGAAATCGGCGGAACACCAGAAAGAATGCGAAGCGTTCGTCGGCAAATTCGCGGACCAGCTTGCGCATAACGAGATCACTTCGGAAAAACTGCCGCTTTTCTTCAGGTGCGCTTTCGGAAAAAGTTGTATTGTTTTTCCGCTCCGTTATCTGGGCGCTTTAAAAGGTTTCCTTATTTTTGATTGCGTGAAGCGTTCCGAACGGGAGGTCCGGCCTCTCATCGCCCCCTTCGGTTATTTTCTCGCAAGCCAGGTCGAGCTGGCTTTTAAAAACTTCGAACTTAACAATTTTTATGAGACCGTGCATCCGCGGGCGCTGGCTCTTTCGACCATGCATTCCGTGCATCGCGTTATTAATTCCTCCCTGCGTCTTAAGGAATTACTCCCGCGCATCGGACGCTTGAGCGCGCAGATCCTCAAGGCTCAAGGGTGTTCGATCATGTTGACCGATCCGGAACGGCGTTTTCTGGTCCCGTTCTTTTCGTTCGGATCGCATTCCAAATTCATCCATAAGCAGCGCGTTCGTTTTGGGCACGGTTTGGAAGGGCATATCGCCGATACGGGAGAATTCTGCCTGCAGAATCGCTATATCGCGGTGCCTTTCATCGAAGATGATGTGGTAGGCGTTTTGACGCTTTGGGGCAAAGCGGACGGCCAGTCGTTTACCCGGACAGATCTGGAGATCCTGAAATCCCTTTCCGAGCAAGCCGTGGTGGCGATCAAGAATGCCCAGCTTTTTGAGCGCACAGAGGAGCTGACGCTGGGAAGCATCAAGACCATCAATGAGCTTATCAAGCGCCATTTTGGCGAAACGCAGGGGCATCTGGACATGGTCGGCGAACTTGTGATCGCCGTCGGGAAACAGATGGAGCTTCCGGGGTCGGCCCTTGTTCATCTTGAGCGCGCGATCCTTCTCCTGGATACCGGGCAGCTTGCGTTCCCGGAAAAGACCTGGCAGAAAAAAGAAAAGCTCACACAGAAAGAGCTCGAAGAGATCCGGAGCATCCCGATCCGGGGGGTAAACCTTCTGCGCTCGATCAGCTCCTTGAAGCCGGTGCTCCCGATCGTGATGCATCGTCATGAACGCTACGACGGCAGAGGGTATCCCCAAGGGCTTAAGGGCGAGGAGATCCCTCTGGGGGCGAGGATCGTTGCCGTGGTTGATTCTTTCATGGCGATGATCTCTAAGCGTCACTATCGGCAGCAGTTCACGATCAAGGGGGCGCTTGAGGAGATCCTCAGCCACAAAGGAACGCAGTTCGATCCGGTCGTGGTGGACGCTTTCTTGAAGGTGATGAAAGAAAAGAATATTTTGGATAAAATGGAGCGTTGCATCAAAGATGACGCTCAAATGGAAAAGAAATCATCGGAGGGATGAACGTGTCGAAAATGAAGATCGAGATCCGGAAACCGCAGTACCTTGCCGCTAAAGATTCGGGGGATGGTCTTACGGAAGAAACCGGCGAGAAGAAAACGCCGTTCTTCTTTCGTTTGCTGCTGGCCGCCACCTATGTTCTTTCGGGACTGGCTGTCTGGTATGTTTACCAGCGATTCAGCGCGACCCTTTAAAGAATCTCTTCAGCGGAAGGTATTGAAAATATGTTTTGCCGGAATGTGTTTTGTGCTTTCAGTCTGTTTTTTTTCGCGGTCCTGAGCCATGCCGCCGCTAACGATCAAAATCTCCGCCAGTTGGTCCGGCAGCAAAGCGCGACTATCGAAAGCTTGAATCATGAAGTTTTGCGGTTGAACCAGGAATTGGAAGGCGCGGGCGGTTCTTTCGAGGATCTTCGCGGCGCGCAGCTTCAAATCGAAAAAAACCTGGCAGCTCCCATTGTCCGCGGGGATGTCAAAGTCACCGCAGACCGGAGAGGGCTTATCATCGCGGTTCTCGATCATGCGCTTTTTGATCCCGATGAGGCCCAGCTAACGACTGCGGGGGAGGAAATACTTCAAAAGGTTGCTCTGACGCTTTCGGGAGGCCTTGCGAAGAACCCCGTCATGCTGGAGGGCCATACTGACGATCAGCCCATCGAAGGGGCCGAAGGCGTGACGAATTGGGAATATTCGATAGGGCGGGCGGTCGCGGTCCTTCATTATTTTCTGGATGTTCAAAACTTGGCGCCCGCAAGGTTCGGGGTCGCGGGTTACGGGGAGTACCGGCCCGTCGCTTCTAACGCAGCGGAAGAGGGGCGTGACCGCAACCGCCGGGTCGAGATCGTGATTATGCCGCAAAGGAGTTCCTATGAGTTGGCGGGATCATCAGAAGTTTCCTAAAAAAGTTTTGAAGCACGTTGCGCTTGTTTTGGCGGTTTTTCTTTGCCTGAGCGCGGTGTCGCTTGGTTTGAATTTCTGGGTTTATCATGAGCTTCAGGCGCGTCTTAAAATCCGGATGGAAGGAAAATACGTTCCTTATATCTTTATCCCTTCTTTTAAAGTGAAGCAGGGGAGTTTTACCTGGGAAGACCGAGTGCGCCTCGTGGAAGGGAATTTCAAAGTTACCTTTGATCCCTTGACCTTGATCTCACGGCGCGGTATCCGGATCATCCTGAAAAGCAAGGGCAGCAAGATCCAATTCATCGGCAGCTGGGCCGAGCAGCAGGGGATCGAGCGTGTGACAGTGGATTATCTGATCGCCGACATTATTCTGGGGCGGCGCGGGCTTGCCGGCATCAATGAGGTGGAAGTGCGTTCGCCGAGTTTTCAGTTTTCCCTGAAAAATGCCGATAAGGGAATAACCCCGAAAGCGTAAGGTGTTCCGATCTATGCGAAAACATCTTGATGATCTGTTCAAGGGCGTTCCGGTCCTCGAAAAACACCATTGGGATCCCAAGCGCGTTTTTAACAAGGTAACATCCGATTCCCGCACGGTCGGACCGGGCGATATTTTCGTGGCATGCCCCGGGACGCGCATGGATGGCTGCGATTTTATCGGGCAGGCCATCTACGCCAAGGCCTCCGTGGTGGTTTTTGAGAAAGAACCGGAGATCACGCTTCCGCCGCACGTGACCGGGGTCCGCGTTCCCGATGCTAAAGCCGCGCTTGCCGTGATCCTGAAGCGTTTTTATGACAACCCGGACCGGAAGATCAAGCTCGTGGGTGTGACCGGCACGAACGGTAAGACGACCACGACCTATCTTTTACACCGCCTCCTGCGGGAAAAATTCCCGACCGCTTATATCGGAACGCTTTGGTATGAACTCCCGTCCGGAAAAGTTAATTCGATCAACACGACACCGGGCCCCGAGGTCCTTATCCCGATGCTTTCCCAGATGCAGCAGGAAGGCGTGCAGTACTGCGTGATGGAAGTGTCCTCGCATGCGATCAGCCAGAAGCGGGTCCATGGCCTCGAATTCGAGCTTGGGGTCTTTACCCAACTGACGCAGGACCACCTCGATTTCCATCACAGCATGGAAGAGTATTTCCAGACCAAGCGGAGCTTCTTTACCGGATATCTCCCCCCGAGAAGGATGCTTTTCAACAAGGATTGCCTTTACGGCCGACGGCTGATCGAAGAATTGCCGAAGGCCAGGACATTCAGCGTGCTCGGGGAGGCGGATTATTACGCCAAAGATCTTCAAATGAGCTTCCAGGGCAGCCGCTTTGCGATGTGTTGCCGGGACCAGGTCTTACCGTTCCAGATCCGTCTGCCGATGCGCTATAATGTTTCTAATGCCCTCGCGATCTTAAGCTCGCTTGATCTGCTCGGATTTGACTTAGAAGATTTCCGCGGAGCGCTCGAAGAGATCCCCGCGATCCCCGGTCGTATGGAGCGTATCGGGACGGGAACCGACTATACGGTTTTTGTGGATTACGCCCACACACCCGACGCCTTTGAGCAGGTACTTCATGACGCCAAGCAGATGAATCCGAAACGCATCATTACCGTATTCGGCTGCGGCGGCGATCGCGATCGCGGCAAACGTCCGCTTATGACCCGCGCCGCGTGCCGTTATTCCGACACCGTCATCATGACCTCTGATAATCCGCGCTCGGAAGACCCCGAAGAGATCCTCCGCGATATGCGTGCGGGGCTTCCCGATCCGGTCCCTGCCGCCGGGAGCATCTATGAGATCCTGGATCGCCAGGAAGCCATTGAAAAAGCCGTTTCGCTCGCAAAATCCGGCGATGTTGTGTTCGTGCTCGGGAAAGGCCACGAAGATTACCAGATCCTTGGCGACGGAAAGATCCCCTTCAGCGACCGCGACGTCGTTGAATCTGCATTAAAAAGACGAAGCCGTGTTTTCTTATCTTGAAGCGGCCCGGTTTCTTCGCGTTACCCCGGAATTTGAAGATCCTTCACTGAAGATCCGAAGTTTTTCGATCGATACCCGCACGCTTGCGCCGGGCGATCTTTTTGTCGCGTTCAAAGGGGAAAATAACGACGGGCACGCGTTTGTGGCCGCGGCTTTCGGAAAAGGCGCTTCGGGAGCCCTGGTCGACCTTCGCCGAAGGGAACATGTCCTTTCGAAGCTTCGCGACGGAAAGATTCAAGCCAAAAACCTGATCCCGGTTCCGGATCCTCAAGCCGCCATGACCGCGCTCGCGGCCGCCTACCGGAAAACCCTCCCGGTCCGTACGATCGGGATCACGGGAAGTGTCGGAAAAACTACGACCAAAGAATTCCTTTTTTATCTTTTAAAACAAAAATATTCAGCGCTTGCGACAACAGGTAATTTGAACAATCATCTCGGCGTTCCCATCATGCTTTCCCGCCTTGAACCTTCGCACCAGTATGCGGTCATGGAGATGGGGGCAAGCCATCAAGGGGAGATCCGCGCTCTTGCGGGCCTGGCCCTACCGTCCGGGGGGATCCTGACACCGATCGGTCCCGCGCATCTTGAGGGGTTCGGATCGCTTGAAAATGTTTATAAGGCCAAGCTCGAGCTCGCTGATGCGTTTGGGAAAGACGACCCGCTTGTTGTGCCGGCCGATGACGAATATCTTCTTGAGAAGATCCGGCAAAAAAGCCGCCAAGCGATCACCGTTGGTTTTAGCGATCGCGCCGATTACCGTCTTGCGGATCTAGAAAGCGGGAATGGAGAAGTTTCTTTTGCGATCGCCGGTTCTCGCCGGTTCTCGTTTCCGGGACAAGCGGCTTTTCTTGCCCTTAACGCGGGGCTCGCGATCGCCATGGCAAAAAGCATCGGGTTTACCTGGGAGGAGATCCCGTCCCGATGGGCGGATGTGGGCTTTGCATCGGGGAGATTTCGTGAGACAATACTTGCCAATGGTGTCCGGGTCATCGACGACAGCTATAACGCTAATCCCGTTTCGTTTGAAAATGCGCTGAAGGCCTTACGGTCGCTTACGGTTGCCGGGAAAAAGATCGTGGTCTTCGCCGATATGCTCGAATTGGGAGCGGGCGAAAAAGATTTCCACCGCGAGTTGGGCGAACGGATCGCGGTATCCGGCGCGGACATGGCTTTCGCATATGGCCCGTTGGCTCGAATCAGCGTCGATGCCATTTGCGGCCTTGAAGCGCGGCATTTTACAGACGCCGAAGAGACCCTTGCCGCGCTTAAGGAAGCGCTAAGACCGGGAGACCTGGTCTTGTTCAAGGGGTCGCGGGGCATGCACGTCGAAAAGGTCCTGGAAGGTATTCGCAATATCACTTTTTCATCACAAAAATAATCTTCGAGTTATCGACTAGAACATGTTTTATTTCCTGCACGTTTTTTCAGATCATTCGATCCTCTTCAATCTTTTCCGCTACATCACGGTCCGCTCCGCCGGGGCGAGCATCACCGCGTTCTTTCTGTCCTTATGGCTGGGCCCGCGTTGCATCGCGTGGCTGAAGCGGTTGCGCGCCGTCACGAACCAGGAACGCGCCTACGCCGAGACTATCCACGAGCACTTTAAGCACAAAAAAGACGTCCCCATGATGGGAGGGATCTTGATCGTTGCGAGCGTCGTTGCAGCGACTTTTCTGTGGGGGAACCTCACGAACCGTTTTGTGTGGATGATGATGGGGGTCATGCTGTGGTTCGGGCTTGTCGGTTTTCTGGACGACTGGATCAAGATGCGCTCGAAAAGCTCCGAGGGTTTGAGTTCCTTGACGAAATTGCTCGGCCAGGTGCTGATGGGGCTTGCGATCGGCATTTATCTTTATTGCGACCCTACCTTCGATAAATGGCTTTATATGCCGCTCCTCAAAAAAGGCGTTTTTTACCTCGGGATCCTTTTTATCCCTTGGGTGATCCTTGTCCTTACGGGAGCGTCTAACGCCCTTAACCTCACCGACGGCCTGGACGGTCTCGCGATCGGATGCACGCTTTTTACGACCACCGCATTTGCCTTGATCACGTATGTGACGGGTCATTTTGATTTTGCGGGCTATCTTGCGATCCCGCATATCCCGGAGGCCGGAGAAGTGACCGTGTTCTGCGCGGCGCTGGCAGGCGCAAGCGCGGGATTTCTTTGGTTCAATTCTTATCCGGCCGAGGTTTTCATGGGAGATACCGGTTCGCTTTCGCTCGGCGGCGCGCTTGGCGCTATCGCGGTGCTTACAAAAAAAGAACTGGTGCTTGTGATCGTCGGGGGGATCTTCGTTTGGGAGGCGCTTTCGGTCATCCTTCAGGTTGCCAGCTTCAAGCTTTGGAAAAAACGGATCTTTCTTATGTCGCCTTTTCATCATCACCTCCAGCGCAAAGGATGGCCGGAATCCAAAATTACCGTGCGTCTTTGGATCATCGCATTCATCCTTGCGATCGTGGGTCTTAGCACCCTGAAGGTGCGCTAAGATGAAGCCGGCTTCGGGGACCAAGGTTGCGATCCTGGGATTACGGGACACCGGAACTTTGAGCGCTTTTTTTCTCCACGAAAAAGGATATAAGGTATTCGCTTCCGATCTTGCCGATTCCCAGGAGATTCGAGCCAACCTGGCAAAACTCTCCCGGCAGGGGATCCGGGCCGAATGCGGCAAACATTCTTTTGACGAGATCCTCGCGGCCGACTGGATCCTGATCTCTCCGGGCATTCCGCCAAACTCGGAGATCTTCCGGAAGATCCGCGCAAAACAAAAGCCCGTTTATAGCGAGATCGAAGTTGCGAGCTGGTTCTCGCCGGCCAAAACAGTGATCGCGGTAACGGGATCCTGCGGTAAAACAACGACCGCCACCCTGATCTCCAGGATCGTTCAGGCAAATGGCTGCCCGGCGGTCCTTTGCGGGAATATCGGAAATCCATGGATCGGAGAGCTTCCGAAGATCAGGCCTGAGACCGTTGTGGCGCTTGAGGTAAGTTCCTTCCAGCTGATGCACTGCGCGAGCTTTGCTCCCTCGATCGGCCTCCTTCTGAACGCTTACCCGAACCATATGGACTGGCATGCTGACATGAACGAATATGTCCAAGCGAAGCTTAATCTTTTCCGTTGGATGAAACCGGCGAATATCATGATCTGCCGCAAGGAGGACGAAACAAGGCTTTTCCCCGATTTCCGTACGGCCGCAAAACGGGTTTATTTTGATCAGCGCCCGGCGTCCAATCCGAATGAAGCCGCCCTTCTTTGCGTGGCTGAAGCTTTGGGCTATCCCGCCTCGGCCGTTCAAAAAGCCGTTTCCGAATTCGGAGGGCTCGAACACCGGCTTGAAAAATTCGAAGAAAAAGACGGCGTTATTTTTATCAATGACTCCAAAGCCACCACAACCGCCTCGCTTGCCTGGGCGCTTGAGAAATTCAGCGACAGATCCGTTATTCTCATTTGCGGCGGTAAATATAAAACCGATGTGAAGGATTTCATGACCCTTCGGGATATCATCCGCCGCAAGGTCCGTTGCGCGATCCTGATCGGCGCTGCGCGGCCGCTTATGAGAGAGGCCTGGCAAGGGGCGGTCGAGATGCTCGAGGCACAAAGTCTTGAGGATGCTTCTCGCTTAGGGACCGAAAAAGCGCATCGCGGGGATACGGTGCTTCTTTCGCCGGCCTGCGCCAGTTTCGATATGTTCAAGAATTACCAGGAACGCGGGGATCTTTTCAAGGCATTGATCCGTCAAAGATTGCGTTCCGAAGTCGCGAGGAAATGACCATGTCCAAAGAAGCGCGCCTGATCTTCATCGTTACTTATTTGTTGGTCGGGATCGGGATCGTCATGATCTATAGCGCGAGCGGCGTCATGGCCCATGACCGTTACGATAACGAAACTTTCTTCCTTTTCCGTCAGAGCATTTATGTCCTGATCGGAACCGTCGGGTTTTTTATCGCGGCCTCGCTTTCGACCCAATTCTACAAAAATTACGCGCGCGCGTTCATGCTCCTTGCCATCATGCTCCTTATGACGGTCTATCTTCCCGTGATCGGGCACTCGGCGGGCGGCGCCCGCCGATGGATCCATATCGGGGGATTCCAGTTCCAGCCGGTGGAGTTCGCGAAACTTGCCTGCTGTATTTACCTGGCGGATTATCTCGGAAGGAAGATCGCGTGGGTCCAAAAAGGCGATGCTCTCGTGTTCCTCCCGCCGCTCATCCTGATCGGGATTGTTTGTGTTTTGACGCTCCTGGAGCCGGATCTCGGTTCTGTGGCTTTCATCGTTATGACCACTTCGATCATTTTTTTCGTGGCGGGGCTCCAATTGAGGTACGTGTTCGGCGCGCTGGCGATTCTTTTGCCGGCCCTTTATTTTTTGATCATCCGGGTCCCATACCGTTTAAGCCGTCTTGAGGCCTACCTCAACCCCTGGGAAGACCCCCAAGGTTCGGGTTTCCAGATCATCCAGTCCTTTTTGGCGTTCGCCTCAGGCGGCATTCACGGGGTCGGGCTGGGGCAGAGCACGCAGAAACTTTTCTACCTTCCGTCAAGCCATAATGATTTCATCCTGGCCGTGATCGGCGAAGAGCTCGGGCTGATCGGCATTTTGTTCGTGATCGCGCTTTATGTGGTTTTTTTCATTTGTTGTATTCAGATGGCGCGCCGCGAACAGCGGCCCTTTGAAAAACTTTTGATCACCTCGATCACACTGCTCATCATCCTCCAGACTGTGATCCACATGATGGTCGCGACGGGTCTTGTCCCGACCAAAGGGTTGCCGCTGCCTTTCATCAGCTACGGAGGAAGTTCAATCGTGGCGAATCTTATCGCGGTCGGGATCCTGATGGCCGTCGATCGCCGCAAGAGCCGCAGCTCCTGATATGGATGTCCATCCGGAACGATCATCCCGAACCCTTGGACCTTCAAAACGCCTTGTGGTTTACGCGGGCCCTACGGGAGGTCATGTCTTTCCGGCCCAGTCTTTTGCCGAAAGCTTCCGGAAACGATTTCCGGATTCCGGGATCCATTTTGTTACATGCCATCGAGCGCGGCCTCTTGTCGACAAAATGCCGCCGGGGATCTTCCATACCGCAGCTTATTTCCCCGAATTCGGTTTTTCCCGCGTTTTTTCCTGGCGTTCGCTGAAACTCCTCTGGCTCGTTCCTTATCTTTTTATCCAGCAATTTTTTTTCTTAAAAAAATTCAGGCCGGATCTTTGTGTTGGGTTCGGGAGTTTCGTTTCTTACCCCGGGATGATGATGGCGCATTGGCTCGGCATCCCGACCCTCATCCATGAACAGAACAAGGTGCCCGGGAAAGCGACTCATTGGCTCGCGCCTCATATGGACGCCGTCGCCGAAAGTTTTGAGGAGACCCGGTTCCTCAAAAAGCCCAAAGCGCTTTACACGACGGGGTTGCCGCTCCGCGCTTTCATTCTGGAGGGAATTTCCCAAAAACCGGCCCATCCGGCGCCGCGGCCTTTTACGATCCTTGTAGTCGGCGGTTCGCAGGGAGCCCAAGGGCTCAACAAGATCGTAACAGGCGCCATCACGGGTTTGTCAGATGAAGAAAAGGCCAAAATTGCCGTTATTCATATTGCGGGAAAGCACGATCAGAACCGCGTGTTGGAGTCCTATGAACGCGCTTCTGTTCCGAACGAAGTCCACGTTTTTTACAGTGCTATGGCTGAACTTTTCGGGCGGGTCGATCTCGCGATCACCCGGGCCGGCGCGAATACGCTCTTTGAGTTGGCGGCATTCGGTCTTCCGGCGCTTGTGATTCCTTACCCGCACGCCGGGGGCCATCAGCGGTATAACGCCGAAAGTTTCGCCGAAAAAGGCGGGCTTGCTTTTCACGAGGAAGACCCAGCGGCGAAAGATTGGCTTGCAGGACATTTAAAAAATTATATCGAGGATCCGGGGCAGTTAAGCGGTTTTGCCGAAAAAATAAAAGCGCTCGCGAAACCGGACGCCGCGAGCAAGCTTGTTAAGATCGCTCAGGACTTGATCGAATCACATGAAGACCATCAACGATAACCTCATCCGTGGCAGCCGGGCGGCCTATCTGATCGGGATCGGCGGTTCCGGCATGAGCGGATTAGCCCGCATCCTGAAACATTTGGGCCTTTCGGTCTCCGGTTCCGATCATAAGGAAACGCGCGTGACGCAAGAATTGCGCCGCTCCGGTATTCCGGTTCACATCGGCCAAAAATCCGTCAATTTCGGGGATGCCGATCTTATTGTTTATTCTTCCGCGATCGGAAAGGAACATCTCGAGCTTAAAGAAGCGCGCAAGCTCGGCCGCAAAGTTTATCACCGCGCCGAGGTGCTGGCGTCGCTTTTCAATCACGCGGAAACCTCGATCGGGATCCTCGGGACCCACGGCAAGACCACGACTTCCGCCATGGTCTCCCACGTTCTTTCCAGGATCGGCGCCAATCCGACCTGCTTTGTGGGAAGCGAGATGCTGAATTACGATACGAATATCGTCGCGGGCGGCCATGACTATTGGGTCAGCGAGGTGGATGAAAGCGACAGTTCGCACGAGTTCTACGCGCCCCATTATTCAATCATCACGAATCTTGAGCCGGAGCATTTGGACCACTATGGTTCCTGGGAGAATTTAACCGATTCCTTTCGCCGCTTTCTGGAACAGGTCCATGATCCGGGCCTTGTTTCCTACTGGGGCGATGACCCGACGCTGCGGATGCTTGTGCGGGAAAGCGGGAAGCCTTCCGTGAACTTTGGTTTCTCCGAGGAATGCTTTTATTCCGCCCAGAATATCCGCTTCCATGCCTTTACCTCCGAATTCGATCTCTATGAATCCGGTCTTTACAGCGCGCATATGAAACTATCCGTGCCGGGACGTCACAATATCGCCAACGCTCTCGCGACGCTTTCCATCCTGCTTCATCTTGGGTTCGATCTGGAACCGGTCTGCGAAGCGCTGGCGACCTTCAAGGGGACGCGCCGCCGGATGGAACTGAAGGGGCAAACTTCGCAGTATCTTGTTCTTGATGATTACGCGCATCACCCGACCGAGGTCAAGGCGGTGCTCCGCGCTCTCCGTGAGGGAGGGAAGTATGTGCGGGTTATTTTTCAGCCGCATCGTTTCAGCCGCACCAAGAATCTCTATCGGGAGTTCGCGCATGCCTTTGATGACGCTCAGGAAGTCGTTCTGACCGATATCTATAGCGCCGGCGAGCCCAATCCCGACGGGATCAATGTGGATTGGGTCTACCAGGAGGTCTTGAAAGCCGGGCACCCGCACGTTTCCGTTGTCCGTAAGGAGCAGATCCTTCCTTATCTTTCGGAGCATCCGCTCAAGGATGGCGTGATGATCTTCATGGGGGCGGGGGATATTGGGGAGATCGCCAGTGAATTCGTCCACAGTCTCGATGTTTGTCCTTCGGCGTAACGCTCCCCTCGGGCCGGAGGATCTTTAAAAGTTCATAGGATCAGTAGAAAGCGGTTTTTCATGCGAACGGGATCGATCTCAAGATCGGATCGCGATCTGTTACAGGCAAAAAAAGTAGGCGTGGTGCGCGGCGGGCTGTCGGCCGAACGGCGCATCTCGCTCCGCTCGGGGAGGGCCGTGACCCGCGCGCTCAAACGCGTCGGCATTGCGGCCTTTCCGGTCGATCCTGCCGATCGCCGCGCTTTCTCTCAAAAGATCCGCGCTGCGGATATTCTTTTCATCGCCCTTCACGGAAAAGGAGGGGAAGACGGTGCGCTTCAAAAAGCGCTGGAACGGAAAGGGATCCTTTTTACCGGCGCGTCCTCGGCGGCTTGCAGAAAAAGTTTCAACAAACATATCAGCAAGCAATATTTCAGAGCGCTCGGCGTTCCGACCCCGGCTTATGCGATCCTTGATAAAACGAACTGGCGTTCTCGCGCCGCGTCTTTCCCGGCCCCGTATTTTGTCAAACCGCTTGACGGCGGATCAAGCCAGGGCGTTTTCCTGGTTGAAGATTTTCGGAAATCAGCCGAAAAACTAAGACGGTCTGTTTTAAGATTCGGCAAGGTTTTGATCGAAAAAAAGATCGTCGGCAGGGAATTGACGGCCGGCCTTTTAGGGGATCTGAAGCTTCCCGTGGTGGAAGTGAAACCGTCCCGCCCTTTTTATGATTACAAAGCGAAATACACCAAAGGGATGACGGTTTATGAGGTGCCGGCGCGCATTCCCGCCCGGGTCGCCCAAAAGGTCCAAAAGATCGCGTACCGCGTTTATCGCGGGTTGGGGCTTCGGGGGTTTTCCAGGGTGGATGTGATGCTGGACCGGAGAAACCGGCCGTATGTGCTCGAAGTCAACAGCATCCCCGGGCTTACGGAATTCAGTTTGTTGCCGAAAGCGGCCCGCGCGATCGGGATCGGATTCGAAGAGTTATGCATGCGGGTTCTTCTGGAAGCGCATAAGCGTAAGAAAAAGAGATAATCCTTATGGGAAAGAAAAAATTCAAAAAAGGGAAAAAAGGCGGTCTGCTCGGGTTCTTCGGGGCTATTTTCCGCGGGATCGGCTGGCTGATTTGGAAGTCGCTGCCGGTCGCCGTGATCGCCGCCCTTCTCATCTATGCGGGTTTTGCCGTCAAAACGGCTCTCTGCGAAGATCGCTGGCTCAAGGTCCAGGAGATCCGCGTTGTCCCGCCGGATGTGCTGTCGCCGCAAAGCGTGCGCCTTCTTGAGGATAAGATCCTCGGGAAAAACATCCTCTTGCTCGACCTGAAAAAGATCGCCGGCACGATCGAACTCGGTCCCGGAGCCCAGAGCGTCCGGATCGTCCGGGAGATGCCTTCGACGATCCGGATCGAGATCCAGAAAAGAAAACCGGTCGCGAATGTCCAATTGAAACCCGGCGGCCCTTACGCGGTTGTCGCCGAGGACGGTTATATCATTGAAAGCCGGCCGGCGATCGATCCGGCCTGGATCCTTATCGAAGATTTCAGCGAACCTTTCAAGGATCCTCGCGTCGGAGCGCGCCTTCAGAACAAGGGATTTTCCGAGGCGCTGCGGTTCATGAAGATCTACCGGAAGCATGAGCTCGCCCGCCGCGAAAATGTGACCCGCATCAGTCTGGACCCTTATGGGAACGTCACGATCCGTCTCGGGGAAGGGCCGGATTTCCAGCTTGGGCGGAGGCCTTCGGAACGGCTTTCGTTCCTTGCCAAGGCCGTTTATTTATTTAAAACCGAGCCGCGGGAAAATATCGAGTATATGGATCTGCAATATGACCGGGTCGCGGTCAAAAGGAAAAAATGATCCTGCCCGTCGATCTGAAGAATAAATGTGTCGTCGTTTATATCGGCACCCGCAAACTCATGGTCATGCTGGGAGATATCGGAAGCAGCCATCCGGTGGTGTTGCGCACCGAGGAGGTGCTTTTTCCCGAGGGGTTCGAAAAAGGGCTGGTTTGCAACCTTCAGAACGCGAGCGTCTCGCTTGAAAAATTATTGAACGCCATCCTTCCCCCGGAAGCGTGGGAGCAGGTTCCCGTCTATGTCGTGCTCGGGAACAGCCGTTTCAAGATGTACCGCTTTTCAAGCTGCGAATATTATTCTCCGGAGCGGCATACCATCAGTTCGCACGAAGTCCAGTCCGTGGTCCAGCAAACGCGCAATGTGGCGACGCTGCCGCTCACCGAATCGATCCTGCAGGCGATCCCCGAATCTTTTCTTGTCAATGATATGCCGGCCGTGCGGAACCCCGTAGGGCTGGAGGCCGAGCGTTTGGGCGTGACGCTGCAGATCTATACCATGGAATTCCAGGCGTTTCGCAATATCGCCAAGATCTTTGAGACGCTCGATATTGAGGCCGAAGGTTTTTTTCCGAAGGTTCTGCC
>ENA-UOWG01002067-UOWG01002067.1-activated-sludge-metagenome-genome-assembly--contig:-NODE-2067-length-18094-cov-5.137480_pt1 | contig 18094 bp, 16 predicted proteins | sample MGYA00238147_ERZ761563 | MGnify/ENA primary metagenome ERZ761563 (study PRJEB28884, sample SAMN05720216) | anaerobic digester metagenome | isolation source: active sludge of municipal... | reverse complement strand
AGTCTGCAAGAAGATGGGCTTGGGAGCGCCGGCCGCCAGGGTGCTCTTCCCGATCCCCTCCGTTCCGTAGATCAGCAGGCGCGGCGGCAGCACCTGCCTCCCGGTCTGGATCTGCTGCATGAGTCCCACGTTTCGTTCTCCTTCCTCAAAGGCGGGCAGGCGGGCTCGGGGAGTCTGAGCCGGTTGGCCCCAGGTCCGGCTACGCCATCCCGCCTGCCCTTCGGTGATCAGATGGAATCGATGACCAGCGGCGACTCGAAGCCGGTCGGCCATTCGTTGGCCGCGGCATGGCGCTTCAGGCGCTCGATGGCCGCCTCGTTCTCCTTGCGGGCGTGCGCCAGGATGCTGTCGTCCACCCGCCACACGCCGCAGCGGAACGGCTCCTGCTTCTCCACGGCGATGAACCAGGCCGGGAGTTTCTCGCCGGCGATCATACGGAGGACTGCTGCGTAGAAGGCGACCTGGTGGACGTAGCCGTAGCGCCGGGCGTCGGCCGTGAAATAGTCCAAGTTGTCGGCCGTCTTGAGGTCGATGATTCCGCGGGAGATGTTCAACCAGTCCAGCCTGGCCTGCGCGGGGAGCCCGCAGTACTCCCCGCGGACCACGCCTTCGGCTACGCCCTCGTGGAGCAGCTCGCAGGCGACCTGGTGAGCCTTGACGCCCTCGGCCATCTTGCCGATCAGCTCGAACTGCTCGCCAGTCAGAACGGGCTTGCGCTGGGCCTTGGCCCACTCTGCCCAAGTCAGCGTGTTCGCCCCGTAGGGCCTCCCCGTCTTCTGGTTGATGGGCCCGCCGACCGCGTACTCCGCGGCGAACTTGGCCTGGCCCTCCAGGATCAGCTTGTGGGTCGCCCGGCCGACCATGAACGCCGGCCGGTCCTCGTCCGGAATCAGCCCCTGCTTCTTCTTCCAGTAGAGCAGCGGGCACCGGCGGAAGTCGCCCAGGGCGTGGCTGGTCAGGTGGGTCTTGGCCTTTTCCAGATATTCCTCGAACGATTCGCGGATCAGCATCTCCATCGGGTCGGACATCGTGGCGATCATGGCGATCATCCTTCTTTCCGTTCGCAAGGTGCCTATTGGATTTCTACCCGGCGCAAGACCGAGTTGGCGGAGGTGCCCCCGCGCAGTCGCGCAGGCCGGCCGCGTCGAAAATGGCGCGGAGCTTCTTCAAACGGTCGTTCAGCGTTGAACGGGGCAGGCCCAGCTGGCGGGCCACTTCCGCCGGCGAGAACTTGGGCAGAAGCTCGCATATGCTGCGCAGTTCTTCGGGAAGCTGCGAAACCACCGCGCTGATGTCGTCGCCCAACTGACAGGCGCTTCCGTCCGCGCCGGGCTGACCCTTGGTAGCCGGCGCCGCTATCGTTTCGGAGCGCGGGATCAGGGTCGAGTCCCCGTTGGGAATGCACTCGTTGAGGGAGCACTCCTCGCGGCTGGGATTGCGCATTTCCTGATCGCGATGCCGGATCAGGTTGCAGATCTTTCTCGTGATGACCAACGATACGAAGGTCTTGAGCTTCATGCCTTTCTCGGCGTTGTATCGAGGCAGCCGATTGAGGACATCGAGCATGATCTCCTGCTCCAGGTCCTCGGCATCCGATGCAAGGAACTCTTCGCTCTCGATGAGACGCCTCACCTTATGGGCAATGACTCTCATGGCGTACTTGTGGATCTTCTCAATCTCTCTGTCGGGCTCCATCTGTGCCTCCTCGCGACCGGGGAGGCGTCGTGGGCACCGACCGAGGCAGCGACCGGGACTGGTGAAGGCATCGTGAGTTCGCCGTTTCGGCGGCACCCACGACTGCCTCCACCTTGTGGTCGGTCAATCGTCTGGTTCCGAAAAACTCGCTTGTTGACGGGATTGCGGGGGCCGAGCCCGCCGGTCAGGCGATCCCCTCCTCAAAGGTCATCACGAAAGGCAAGCCATGCCGGACTTCGAGGGAAAGGACCGTCCCGTCGCCCATTTCCTCGATCCTGGCCAGTAGCTGCCGAACTTCCGCCTTGAGCGCGAAGTCCGATATGCCGGCCTCGGGCCTGAAACTGCCATAGCCGCTGCCGAACTTGGTCTGCAGAACGACGCGCGGCTTCGGCTCCATGACCGGTTCGCCCTTCAGAATGGCCAGGCGTTCGACAAAACCGAAGCCGATCTCCTGCATGAGCCTGACCAACTGCTGTCGTGCTGGGGAGAGGGATGCCAACGTCGCACTACAAACCATGCCGCGCCTCGCTTTCCGCGCCCGGAGGGCGCAAGGAATTCCGAGAGGCTGGCCCGGCAGGCTCTTCACAGGGGGTCGCTTCGGCATCCACTCGGACGCCTCGGCTGCAGACCCCGAAAGCCGGACTCGCGCCTCACCGGGGAGGCGCTACTTCCGGGGTAGCAATGCTACTTTCGGGGTAGCAAACGCAGGACTATACGGTGGACCAGGCTATATGTTGCTGCGGGGCGTAGGAGAAGGTGCTTCCCATCTTGAGGTCGTTGTTGAGGTGCCGCCATAACTCTATGTCATGCTTCTTGATCGCCCTGAAGGCGTCCTTGATGGCCTTGGACGCCGCCTTCCGAAGGCGGTCTGCGTCGGTGTCCTTGCGGAGCTTGCCTCCGACGCCCATCGCGCTCACCAGGTGTTGCTCGATCTTGGACAACTTCTCCCTGATTGCCGTCTGCTGGCCCACGTCGTGGTTCTTCTCGGCCGTGGCGAGTTCCTTGCGCAGGTCGGCGGCCTCGGACCGCATTTCCCCTACGGCCTCGCGACTGTAGTTCTCCCCTGTCGAGCCCGTCGCGACCTTCTCCCCGGAAACCGCCTCGACCATCTCGGCCACGGGGAGCGGCTTGTGCGGCTGCGAGAGCAGAAAGGCAATATAGGCCAGGCCCTTCGAGTCCGGCAAATGGAACCTATCTCCCTCAAAGGCGATCTCCCACGCCTCGCCGGATTTCCGAAACACATGGGTAAGGTTGTCCGGGCCGGCGAGAGACTCCCGGAAGATGGCCGCGACGTCCTGAAGCGGAGCGAGACGGCCGGTATCGTCTACGCCTATGGTGTCCTCCAGCGCCACAAAGGTTACCTTGCCTCCGTAGAGGGGATCCTCCGGGGCACTCCCGAAATGCCCCCGGGTAGGCGCCAGCAACGCAATCGGACCGCTTGCCGCAGCGACCAGCCGTGCCGAGACTGACAGGAACCGCTCTGGTTCAAGCTGGACCGTCAGATAGACGGGTACATTCCTCCCGGCGGCAGAAACGAAGGCCCCCACTCGGTACGTCTGATAGTCCGGCATCCTTGCTGGATTGGCCGCCAGCCCCATCGCCTCCGCCAGGGACTTCAGCAGCGCATCGACATCCAGGCGCCAGACGACCCGGTCAGCTCTGGCGAGCTTTCTGGTCGTGCCGCAGTCCTCGCAGACGGCGACGATGTCGCCGGGGCCATGCTCCACCACCCGGCAGACGCCGCCGCAGCCCTCCGGCCCGACGCACGGATAACCCGACGCCAAATCGCTGGTCGGCTGCAGAAGACCCCTGGCCGCGTCGTATTCCGGCCCGAGCCGCTCACGCCACTCGGCCGCGACCGCCGAGAGCCCCGGCAGCGCCTCAAGCGTTGGCCACAGCCGCAGCAACTTCTTTGTGCTCATGACCGGCTAGCTCCTCGCCCCCAATGAACCCGCGCGCCGTCAGCCATGCCTCGACCAGGGCCGAATCGCTGTCGCGTCCGTAGAGGACCACGTTCGGAGGCTTGACAGTGACGGTCCGCGGAGTCTTGGATGCCGTGAACTTGATCCGGAACTTGGCCTTGGTCAGACGCGCCTTCCCATGGATCGACTTGCCGCGCGCCTCGAGGACCGCGAAGAAGTCGGTGGCCTTGCGAATCTCGATCTCCTGATACGGACCGCCCCGGGCTATCTGTAGTTCGACCAGCCGCACCTCATCGATCCCTTCGATGTCGCCACAGGCCAGGGAGTCCTTCCCCAGTGCGATCAGCGGCTTCAGGGTGTACTTGGCCTGCCCGGGAAAGAAGTCCTCGCGCCCGAACAGATGCAGGCCGAACTTGGCCCGGTACAGCGCCTTCTCGCCCTTGGTGTCGGCGTGGACGCGCAGCTCCCCCAGTTGCTGGTTGTAGACCAGCACGTCGTACTTCTCGGGCCGGTAAACGAAGGTGCTCGACTCACCGTGCTCGTATTTTCCCTCGCGCTTCAAGAGATCGCCGTGACGGACCAGGAACCACACCTCATCGCCCTTGGGGAAGGCAAGCACCTTGGCGCCTCGCCCGCGTTTCTTCTCCTCGAACCAAGCATCTAGTCCCTTCTCCAACTCGCGGAGGACGGCAGCCGTCGGACGCTTGAGCCGCGGTGGAGTCGCAACGTTGGACTGGAAGTGCTCGAAGGACCGCGTGTGCTCCACGGACTGCTCCGCGTGCTTGCGCTCCAGGTACTCCGGCGCCCTCAGCCACACCTGCACGGCAACGTCTGCGGGCGTGAGATCGGGGGAGTCGTCGATCTTGACGTCGCCGCCCTTGGCACCCTCCAAGATCGAGTCCATGCTCTCCTTGGTGGACATCTCGTGGATGAGGTAGAGCGCCTCGGCCAGCTCCGGCGGGGTGTCGTCCTCCGGAGATATTAGGATGGCGACCAGGCGCTCGTAGTCCAAGGTCTCGGCCGCCGCGGGGGCTGGCAGTGCGAGGCCACGCTGAACGAAGAATGCCTTGTGCCGGGTCAGGAACTCGATCAGGTGGTTGGGGGCAATGGTCCGGAGCGCTTCCTGGGAAGAGAACCGCCGCAGATTGAAAGTTACCATGCCTCTACTCCTTTCCTCACGCCAAAAAAGAAAGGCCCGCCGTCCCGCAGCTCTCGCTCGGACGCGGACCTTAGTTCCCTCTAACGACAAGGGGTGAAGGTATCGCTTGCCCTTCAGGTTAGGATGTCTCTACCGGTAAGACCTCCCAATCCCCCCGTTTGGCAACCGCATATCTTAGCCTCGGACGTGTCATAGTCAATACTGAAAATCAGGTGCCGAACGGGCCCGTTTGGGGGCTGGCGAGCATCATTCCGCCCGATAGCCATCCGCCGTCTTGCTGCCCTGCCGGGTAGAAATATAACAGAGCGTTACTCCGCCGGTCAGCCAACCGAGCGCCAAGCGCAGGCCGTTGAGGGCGGCGCGCTCCGAAAGGAGTCGCCGTGTCCAAGGTCGTCGTTGGCAAGACCGTCATCGAGGAATATGAGATGCCCGCCGACGCCGCGGACGGAGACATGGCCCTCGCTGATCGACTGCTGGCGAACATTCTGGTGCGGCTGTGGCGCAAGAAACAGGCCGCAAGAGACGCCTTGACTTCTTCGCCGGCTCATGGCTCAGTGTCGGGTGAGGAAGCGCCCGTGGCGCACGGAGGGCCATGATGGACATGGGTTTGCGATTGGGCGTCGGCTGCGTCCGGGTTTCAACGGACCGCCAGGAACGCTCCATCGACGAACAGAAGGAAGCCATCCGCGCCGCCGCCAACCGCGACGGCGTCAAGCTCATGGAGGGCGAGGCCTGGTGCGAGGACGAGGGAATCTCCGGCAGCATCTTGGCGCGGCCCGGCCTCCAGAAACTCTTGGCCATCTGCCACACGCGCCGGGACATAACCGACGTCTACTTCTGGAAGCGCAATCGGCTGACCCGTTCGACCGACCCCCTCGACGGCCTGAGCATCGAGCGGGAGATCGAGAAGACCGGTAAGCGCATCCACTTCGTCCAGGGCATGCAGAAGACCGGCAACAAGCTCCTGGACTTCATCGCCAGCACCATCGAGTACGCCGAGGCCGGCCAGTACCTCGTCAACCTCTCGTCCGACACCATCCGCGGCCTCGTGCCGCTTACCAAGGCCGGCTTTGACGCCGGCCGACCCACCCCCTACGGCTTCGACCGCATGGTGGTCGACAGCTCGGGCAAGGAGCTTTACCGCATCCGATGCTTGGGGGGCGGAACTTACCACAAGATGCTGCCCAACGGCGACGTCCAGGTCTACAGCAACGGCGTAAAGCCGGAGAAGGAGCAGAGCGCGCGTTCCACGCTGGTGCCGGGCGCTCCAGACCGCGTAGGCGTCGTGCGGAGGATGTTCGCCGCGTATGTCCAGGGCGAGCAGGGCATTCGGACCATCGTCGAGAACCTCAACGCCGAGCGCATTCCCGGCCCCCGTGGTGGGCTATGGTCGGTCGGGACCATCCGAAGCATCTTGGTCAATCCGGTCTACTATGGTGCTAACATCTGGAACGTTCGGAGCTTCTCGAAGTATCACGCCATCAAGAAGGGCGCGCCGACTCCGCACGAACCCACGGATGGCAGGGCGCTTCGGATGAACGCCCAGGAAGACTGGATAGTGGCCGACGAGCAGCACAGCTTCGAGGGGTTGATCACGAAGAAGCTGTTTGATGAGGCGCAGGAGAAGCGCATGGGGCGAAACGCGCCCTTCAAACGCGGGCACTCGGTCAAGTCCCCCTACTACCTCACGGGCCTCATCAAGTGCGCTTGCGGTCATAGCCTCCACGGCATCAAGAAGTTGAGCAGCAAGAAGAAGGGCCGCCGAACCTATTTCTACTACACCTGCGGCGGATTCGTCACCAAGGGCCATGCGGCCTGCAAGAGGTATCTGGTGCCCAAGGAGGTCATTGAAGGACCGGTTTTGGATGCGCTCAGAGACCGTCTTCAGACCATGGGCCGTATCGGCAACATCCGCGAACAGGTCGAGGCATTGATCGCCGAGCACGCGCCAAGCGGTGGAGACCGCTCCGGGGAGCTTCGAGGCCGGCTTGCGGAACTGGCCGACAAGCGCCGGAACTGGGAATCCGCCATCGACAAGGGCCTCGATATCACGCTGGCCGTCGACAAGCTCAAGCAGCTGGCCAAGGAAGAAGAAGTCATCAAGGGCGACTTGGCCGCCATAAGGGCCCGGGGGGCCGTGAACGCCGACGTCCATGCGGCATCCACGGAGATCCTGGGCCAACTGAACCGACTGCAAGAGGTTCTGGAAGAAGGCAGCGTGGCCGAGGTGAAGGCCATCCTGAGGGCCTACATCGGCCGGATTGAGTACAACCCCGAAAACAACCGGGCTCGGGTAGGCTTCCTGCCATCCCGAGCCCTCGTATCTCGCCTCGTCCTTGGACGAGAAAACGAGATTGTTAGTATGGTAGCGGGGGGGGGATTTGAACCCCCGACCTCCGGGTTATGAGCCCGACGAGCTACCAGGCTGCTCCACCCCGCGTCCGAGGGGAAGTATAGTCAGGCCGCACGCGCAGGTCAAGGGGAAAACGCGAGCGTGGCTGTTGCCAGTTTCCTGTTCCCAGTTCCCAGTTGCCAGTTGCCTGTTCCCAGTTGCCAGTGGGCAGTGGCCAGTTGCCAGTTGGCAGGCCCGAGCCCTTTCATCCTTCATCCCCTTCGACGATGCCCTTCGACTAAAGCTCAGGGCGGTGAGCGACGTCGAACCGCTCAGGGCCTTGAGCCTGTCAAAAGGCTTCCGCCTTCATCCTTCCCGGCTCGTGCACCTCCGGGATGCAGCCGGCGGTGCAAACTCGGTGCGCCTGGTGCATTGCGCCGGAGCGCCCGCCGCCCCGGCACACGGAGGCCCGAGCGCATGGGTGCGAAGCAAGGCCGCTTGCGCCTGGCCCCGGCATGCGCCCAAGATGCGCCCGTCCTGGCCTCCGGCCTGCTATCCTGCGACTGGACCCTTGACCGCATGCCCTCCTGGGGTATGATCCCCTACGGCCAGGGGCCGCGCGCCGGCAAGGTCTCCTGCCGTACAGTACCTGTACTTTCTCGGCGCCTTCCGTCCTGGGCCTACGGGGGAACAGGTCAGTGCCTGAAGAGCCCGAAGCGCTCACTCGCCGCCGCCGCGTTGACCCGCGGCTTAGGGACGCTGGCTGGCGGGTCGTCCAGTTCGACGAGCGCGTTCCCCTTGAGAAGCTCGACCGCTGCGCCATCGCCGAGTATCCCACCGATACTGGCCCGGCCGACTATGCGCTCTGTGTCGGCGGCCGCATACTGGGGATCGTCGAGGCCAAGAAAGTTACCCTCGGGCCGCAGAACGTCCTGACCCAGGCGGAGCGCTACTCCCGCGGCGTCGCGGGGAGCCCGTTCGACTTCGACGGCTTCCGAGTGCCGTTCCTTTACTCGACAAACGGCGAGGTCGTCTGGCACCACGACATCCGCCACCGGATGAACCGCTCCTACCAGCTCTCGGGCTTCCACACTCCGGAGGCCCTGGAGGAGCGGCTGGCCCGCGACTTCGAATCGGCCTGTGGGAGGCTCGCAGCGCTCCCCAACAAGCACGAGCGGCTCCGGGCCTATCAGCGCGAAGCCAACCAGAAGGTTGAGGAGGCCATCGCCGGCCGGAAGCGCCAGATGCTCATGGCCATGGCCACCGGCACGGGCAAGACCTTCACCATGGTCAACCAAGTCTACCGACTGATGAAGTCGGGCGCCGCCAAGCGAGTGCTCTTCCTGGTCGACCGGCGGGTGCTGGCTGCCCAGGCGGTGCGGGCCTTCGCCTCCTTCGAGCCAGAGCCGGGCCTGAAGTTCGACAAGATCTACGAGGTGTACAGCCAGCGCTTCCGCCGTGACGACCTGGACCCCGACGAGAAGTTCGATCCCAAGGTGCTGCCGGCCGAGTACCTGCTCGCGCCGAGCGAGCGCCACGCCTTCGTCTACGTCTCCACCATCCAGCGGATGGCCATCAACCTCCTAGGACGCGACGCCATCTTCGGCACCGGCGACGAGGCCATCGACGACGACGCCGAGAAGATGGACATCCCCATCCATGCCTTCGACGCGATCATCGCGGATGAGTGTCACCGGGGCTACACCCGCGAGGAGCTCTCCGTCTGGCGCCAGACGCTCGACCACTTCGACGCGGTCAAGATCGGCCTCACCGCCACGCCGGCAGCACACACCACGGCCTACTTTCATGATGTCGTCTTCCGCTACGAGTACGAGCGCGCCGTGCGCGAGGGCCACCTGGTGGACTACGACGTGGTGGCCATCAAGTCCGAAGTGCGCATGAACGGCATGTTCCTCCCGGAGGGCGACGCCGTCGACGAGGTCGACACCGCCACCGGTGCGGTGCAGATGGACCTGCTGGAGGACGAGCGAACCATCGAGGCCCCCGAGGTCGAGAAGAAGGCCACAAGCCCCGACTCCAACCGCAAGATTCTGGAGCAGGTCCGGATGGCAGCCGACGAGCACGAGCGCAACTGCGGCCGCCTGCCGAAGATCCTGATCTTTGCGGACAACGACCTTCCCCACACCTCCCATGCCGACAACCTGGTGGAGATCGCGCGCGACGTCTTCGGGCGGGGCGAGAGCTTCGTCCAGAAGATCACCGGCCGGGTCGACCGTCCGCTGCAGCGCATCCGGGAGTTCCGCAATCGGCCGGAGCCCGGCGTGGTCGTGACCGTCGACCTGCTCTCGACCGGCGTGGACATCCCCGACCTCGAGTTCATCGTCTTCCTCCGGTCGGTGAAGAGCCGCATCCTCTTCGAGCAGATGCTCGGCCGCGGCACGCGCAAGGGCGAGCGCTTCCCGAACAAGAGCCACTTCGTGGTCTTCGACTGCTTCGATGGGACGCTCCTGGAGTACTTCGCCAAGGCCACGGCGATCACCGCCGATCAACCCCCGCGCGAATACCTGACCATCGTCCAGATCATCGAGAACATCTGGGCGAACGCCGACCGGGAGTTCAACACCCGGTGCCTGGTCAAGCGGCTCCAGCGGATCGACAAGGAGATGTCCGGCGAGGCCCGGGAGCTCTTCGCCCGGTTCGTCCCGGACGGCGACCTCGCCGGGTACGCCAAGGGGCTTCACGGCGCGCTCCGCAAGGACTTCACTGGGACGATGAAGCTCCTGCGGGACAAGGCCTTCCAGGAACTCCTCCAGAACTATCCGCGGCCCAAGCGCACCTTCCTGGTGGCCCACGGCGTCCAGGACCAGGTGGAGGCCAGGTTCCTGGTCCGTGGCGCCGACGGTCGGGAGCTCAAGCCAGCCGACTATCTCAAGCAGTTCGCCGCGTTCGTGGCCACCAACCGCAGCCAAATCGAGGCCATCCGCATCCTGCTGGAGCGACCGCAGGGCTGGAGCCCCGAGGCGCTGGTCGAACTGCGCGAGAAGCTCAAGGCCACCGCCGGGGTCTTCACCGAGGAGAAGCTCCGCAAGGCGCACGAGGTCTGCTACCACAAGGCCCTGGTGGACATCATCTCGATGGTCAAGCACGCCGCGCGCGATGCCGAGCCGCTCTTGACCGCTGAGGAGCGCGTCGACCGGGCCTTCGGGAAGATCGCCGCCGGCCGGAAGTTCAGCGACGAGCAGATGAAGTGGCTCACGCGCATCCATGACCACCTCGTCCAGAACCTGTCCATCGGCAAGGAGGACTTCGAGGCTGTCCCGGTCCTGGCGCGGCTCGGCGGCTGGGGGCGGGCTGACCGAGTCTTCGAGGGACAGCTGGAGCTGTTGCTGAGGCGGATTAATGAGGAAGTGGCGGCATGAAAGACGCATATAGCTCTCGCAATCCCCAAGGGCTCCACCCTTCAACAGACTCTAGCTACGTAGAGAAGCTTCTAGAGCATGCATTCATATCAGATCTTGTCCAAGCCGCTTGTTTTTCTAAAGGCTGGAAGATCGAGATGTCGAAGCCTGAAGTCGATGATTCAGGCTACGACCTGATTGCCGAATGCAACAGTGTCATTCGTCATATTCAGCTCAAGTCATCCCGAATCGAGAGCCTCACGCCGCAACAGAAGGTCCATGTCCGACTTGGGGAAAAGCCCAGCGGATGTGTTGTTTGGATCATCTATGACATCGACCCGGATAGGAGGCACTTTAGGTACGACTGTTTCCGGTTCTTTGGAGGCAAGGCGGGAAGCAGATTGCCAAGTCTGGATGGACTGCCTGTTGCCAAGCACACCAAGGCGAATGCGGAGGGCGTGAAGACGGAAAGGCCTAACATCAGAGTTGTCAAGAAGGGCCTCTTTGAGAACATCAAGGATCTCGATGGCCTCCTAGTCAAACTGTTCGCTGGGGAGTAATCAATGTCTGACATCGTCCAAAAACTCTGGGGCTTCTGCCATACCCTGCGCCACGACGGCATCGACTACGGCGACTACATCGAGCAGATCACCTACCTGCTCTTCATCAAGATGGCCGACGAGCGCGGCGTGAAGCTGCCCAAGGGCTGCGATTGGCCGGCGCTCTCGAAGCAGAGCGGCACCGAGCTCTCCGACGGCTACATCGACATCCTCCGGAAGCTCGGCAAGGAGCCGGGGCTGCTCTCCGACATCTTCGCCGGCGCGCAGAGCCGGTTCGCGAACCCGGTGGGCCTCAAGAAACTCATCGGCCTGATCGACGAGGTCGAGTGGACGGCGCTCGACGTGGACGTCAAGGCCCAGGCCTTCGAGGGCCTCCTGGAGAAGGCGGCGAGCGAAGGCAAGAAGGGCGCCGGGCAGTACTTCACGCCGCGGCTGCTCATCCAGGCGATAGTGCGCTGCATGAAGCCCGACCCGCGCGCCCACAAGGAGGTCGCCATCTGCGACCCGGCCTGCGGCACGGGCGGCTTCCTGATGTGCGCCTACGAGTGGTTCATGGAGGAGACGAAGGGCGGCGCCGTGGACCGCGCGCTCGCCAGGCGCATCAAGAGCGAGACCTACTTCGGCCAGGAGCTGGTCGAGCGCCCGCGCCGTCTGGCGCTCATGAACCTCTACCTGCACGGCCTCGAGCCGCACATCAAGCTGGGCGACTCGATCTACGAGGTGCCGGATAGCCGGAGGTTCGACGTGGTCCTCACCAACCCGCCCTTCGGCACCAAGGGCGCGAACCAGGCGCCGGAGCGCGAGGATTTCACCGTCAGCACCAGCAACAAGCAGCTCAACTTCGTCCAGCACGTGATGACCATCCTCAAGCCCGGCGGCCGCGCGGCGGTGGTGCTCCCGGACAACTGTCTGTTCGCCGACCAGGCCGGCGAGGTCTTCAAGCTGCTGGCCGAGGACTGCGACCTGCACACCGTGCTCCGCCTCCCGAACGGCACCTTCAGCCCCTACAGCCCCGGCACGAAGACGAACGTCGTCTTCTTCACCAAGGGCCGGCCCACCGGGCGGGTCTGGATCTACGACGCGAGGACCAACGTCCCGGCCATCACCAAGAAGGACCGGCCGCTCGCCGCCGAGCACTTCGCCGCCTTCGAGAAGTGCTACGGCCAGGACCCCAATGGCGGGGCCAAGCGCAGCCCGAAGGACTCCAAGGAAGACCGCTGGCGGCCCTTCGACCTCAAGGAGGTCAAGGAGCGCGGCTACAAGCTCGACGGGCTCAAGTGGCTCAAGGACGAGGGGCTGGAGGACTCCGACGATCTTCCGGCGCCGGAGGAGCTGGCCGGAGAGGCCATCGAGGAGCTGCAGGCGGCGGTCGGGGAGCTGAAGAAGGTGGTGGCGGCGCTGGAGAACGGCCGGTGAAGCCAACCACAGAGGACACGGAGGACACAGAGGTGGGGCAGCTTGAGGATGAGCTGCCGGAGGGGTGGGCCTGGACGACCATCGGGAAGTGCTTTTCCGAGATACGGAATGGCACCACAGAGCAGCAGAATTCCGCTGGCGCTGGTGTGCCCGTGTCTCGTATCGAGAGCATTCAGAGGGCAGCCTTCGACCTAAAACGTGTTGGACATATCCAGACACCAAGCAAGAAACTGCTGGCCACGTTCTGCTATCTACCTGGAGATATCGCATTCAGCCACATCAATAGCTACGAGCACGTCGGCAAGACAGCCATCTACGCAGGTAGACCCGCACCGTTCATCCACGGCATGAACCTGTTGCGGTTGCGACTGGGACACTCGTACGTAGATCCCTATTACCTTTACACCTACATGCAGTCGCTTGCATTTCGCGAAGACGTGCGAACAAGGGTCAACCGGGCAGTCAACCAAGTCTCCATCAACCAAAAACAACTCTCCCAGATTAGACTCCCTATAGCACCGCTCGCCGAGCAGAAGCGGATTGTGGCCAAGGTGGAGGAGCTCCTGGCCCGTGTCAGCGCCGCGCGGGCGCGCCTGGCCCGGGTCCCGGCCATCCTCAAGCGCCTGCGCCAGTCCATCCTCGCCGCGGCGTGCTCGGGGAGGTTGACGGAGGAGTGGAGGATGGCAAATGCCGGTGCAGAGAGCGCTTCGCAGACTCTCACCAGGATGAAGGCCGCTGCCACCCCGATCAAGACACGTCGGGGCGTCCCAGATGCCGTGCCGATGTCGGAAGCTGCGGACCAGTTTGACCTGCCCGATTCGTGGGCAAAGGAATCGGTAGCTGAACTGCTCAAGTGTGGTGGCCTGCTGGACGTCAAGGACGGCAATCACGGCGCCAATCATCCGAAACGGGATGATTTCACGACCGAAGGTCTGCCCTTTATCACTGCGGCCCAGGTCAGCAACTACTCCATCGATTATGACGGCGCCCCCAAGGTCGCTGGCAAGGCTCTGGAATGCCTCCGCGTTGGGTTTGCCCAGGTCAATGACGCAGTGCTTACGCACAAGGGCACAGTAGGCAGGGCTGCACTCAACTTGCGCCCGTGCGTTCTGACTCCTCAAACGACCTACTACCGATGCAACGCTGAACTACTGCTGCCGCACTACCTGGTGTACTTCATGACCTCCGCGCAGCTCTACCAGCAGATGGCCGCGGTCATGTCTCAGACAACGCGAGACTTCGTCCCGATCAGCGAGCAATACAACATGTTCATCTTCCTGCCGCCCCTGAAGGAGCAGTCCGAGATCGTCCGCCGCGTGGAGGCCCTCTTCCGCCTCGCCGACGAAGTCGAGAAGCGCGCCGCCGCCGCGACCGCCCGGGCCGACCGACTGACCCAGGCGATCCTGGCCAAGGCCTTCCGCGGCGAGCTCGTGCCCACCGAGGCGGAGTTGGCCCGGCGGGAGGGGCGGGGCTTCGAATCGGGCGAGGAGCTGTTGGCAAAGACTCAGGCCAATGCCCAGTGAGAACCAGGCCTGCGTAGGGGGTTGAGATGCCCGTCAGCGGAAGCGCGAAGACAGAGAAGAAACGGCCTTACAAACGGCAGTTCCTAGTCTTTGTTGACACGAACATCTTCCTGGACTTCTACAAGACGAGTCAACTCAAAGGGCTCACCCTGTTGAGCCACCTCGACCGCATCCGAGACAGGGTCGTGACCACTGAACAAGTGGCCATGGAGTTCAAGAAGAACCGTCAAAACGTGATCTTGGACACGATGACGAAACTCCAGGCCCCAGGCAAAATCTCTCCCCCTCTCTTCCTGGCCAACGCGACTGCTGCACGCGCCCTTTCCAGCAACATAGAAAAGGCTGTTAGCCAAATCAAACGAATGAAGGAGAAGCTCCTGAAGGTACTTAGCGATCCCAAAAACAGCGATGAGGTATATAGGGTTGCTCAGAAACAGTTTGATACCTTCACCGAGTTGAACTTGCATCGCCGTAACAAGGCAACCGCGCAGAAGAGATTTATGATCCGCAGATTGGCACGGAAGCGATTCCAACTCGGCTATCCTCCGCGCAAGCCTGATGACACCTCAATGGGCGATGCGATAAATTGGGAGTGGATTATCCACTGTGCTCAGGTCACACAGAAACATGTCGTGATCGTATCCCGCGACAGCGATTACGGCGGTTCCGTCAATGATAGCGAAGTGTACATCAATGATTGGCTTAGAGAGGAATTCCATGAAAGGACCAGCCCACAAAGACAGATTAGGTTGACCAGGCATCTGGCACATGCGCTAAGGCTTGCAGGAGTGGCTGTGACACAGAAGGAAGAAGCTGTAGAGCGCAATGTGGTTCAAGAAGCAGATCAAACCAGGGCACAGGTTGCTCCACACGAACCTGGCAGCGACATGCCTTTGACTAACCTCGTAAAGTCATTGTTATTGTCTGCCCCAAGAACAGGCAAGACCGAAGATGAGTGGTTTGAGGCGGTGAAGCGGTATTTTGACAAAAGCAAGAGTGCACCAGGGGGCTCAACGCCTGACGCTAACAAGTAGGAGGGCAACGAGTGAACATTGAACTGCTTCGAAAGCACATATCTCATTACAGGTCCTGGCTGGCCTCCAACCCGGAGGAGGCCAAGGCTGAAATTAAGGAGCGCGCCGAGCGCCGGGCCTTCTACCAGAGCTGGACGCGCCAGAAGCTGGCCGCCATGAGCATGGAGGACATCAGCAAGTACCTGGCCGACCTCTGGGCCATGCGCATGTGGGGCAACCGGCAGCACCGGGTGGACAAGATCGTGGCCGGCAACGGGCTCGACGTGCTCCGGGCCCAGCTGGCCGACCTCATGTGGGGTGAGGCCCCGCTCGCCAAGCGCTGGGACGCCTTCCGCGCCAAGATCAGCCGCGTCGGCCCGGCCATGATGAGCGAGATGCTCTGCCACACCCATCCAGAGAAGTGCTTGCTCTGGAACCGCCGCGCCTTGGTAGCTTTCCAGACCTTGGGGGTGGACAACCCTCCTCGCCACGACTACCAGCTGACCGGCAAGAAGTACGAGGATCTCACCAAGAATGGCCATGAGATCGCCGCCGAGATGAGCAAGGCCGGCATCAAGGATTTCGACCTGCTGTCGGTGGACTACTTCATCTGGCGGGAGCTGCAGCCCGAAGGTGACCTGACCTCCGTCATAGGCACCGCAAAGACATCGGAGCCTGTCGTCGAGAAAGTTGATAAGCCCACGGCTGAGTTCATCCACAACGAAGTGCGCGACAAGTTGGGCGAGATCGGCGATTGGCTCGGATTCGACACTGACACTGAGGTGCGGGTGGCCGACGGCGCCAAGGTTGACGCTTCCTGGGAGGCGACCATCGGCAACCTGGGCCGGGTGATCTACGTTTTCGAGGTTCAGACCAAGGGCTCCATCGACAGCCTGCTCATGAACCTACTCAAGTCTCTCAACAACCCCGCAGTTCAGGGTGCGGTGGCCGTCTCCGATGCCAAGCAGCTGGAGGTGATTCGCAAGGAAGCCAAGGCGGTGGCCGGCCTCCGTGACAAGCTCAAGTACTGGGACTACCAGGAGGTCCTGGCCGTCCACGAAGCGCTCCGGGGCGTGAACGAATCTATCAATCGGCTGGGCTTGGTGCCGGATAGCTTTTGACGGGGGCTGCCATGTCTGAGCATAGCGCACGAAGACGACGCATCAGTACGGCGGTATCCAGGAAGCTCGGGTACTACGTCTATCTGTATGTCAACCCCTTGGACGATGAGGTCTTCTATGTGGGCAAGGGGCAAGGATCGCGGGCGCTGGCCCACCTCAACGCGTCCAGGAAATGGCCCATCAGCAAGACCATCCGGAAGATCCGCGCTGCCGGGAAGGAACCGGTCATTGAGCTGCTCGCCCATCGGCTGACGCCTGACGCCGCCCACAAGATCGAGGCCGCCGCCATTGACCTGCTCCGCCTGGGCAACTTGGACAACGCCGTGCGCGGCCACGGGGCCAAGTATGGGCGCATGCAGGTCGAACAAGCGGTGGCCCACTACACCAAGAAGCAGGTCAACATCAAAGAACCTGCGATCCTCATCCGCATCAGCAGGCTGTACCGATACGACATGAACCCCGTGGAACTCTATGACACCACCCGGGGCGCTTGGCGCGTGGGGCCGAGGTGCGAGAAGGCCGAACTGGCCCTGGCGGTGTTCCAGGGCATCTGTCGTGAAGTGTACCGGGTCCGGCAATGGTTCAAGTCAGGCGCAACCTTCAACTCGCGTCACAACGGACGGGGCTCCAAGCTGCCCGGGCGCCGGGAGTTTGTCGGCATCGTGGCAGAGGATAAGCTCCGCAAGCGCTACGTGGACCGCTACGTGGGGCACTACCTGGCAGAGGGCGGCCGCAACCCCATCGCGTATGTGAACATGTAACTAGGAGAGAACATGGCAACATGGCGCATGTCGCTTCGCGAGGGAAACCACGGATTTGAACTCTGGCCCATATGTTTCGACCGGGGCGTCGTGGCAATCTACTACAGCCCCTTTGCCCAGGCAGACCTATCGAAATACCGCCAAGGGGAGCCAGCAGCACGCTGGAGGCAACTCAGCCCGTCCCAGTCTGCAAGTCTGCGGCGCGTTGCCTACGAAATGGCGAAGGGCGATACGATCTACATCAAGCAAGGCCCGCTTATCGTTGGACGCGGGACAGTCACTGGCGCCTACAAGTTCGGACTCTGCCCCGACATCCGGGATGACCATAAGGAGCTGTGGCCCCACCAAGTTCCCGTAGATTGGGATGCTGACTTCCCATCCTTCCGACTGCTCCTCGGAGGCGAGCAAAACACTGTCCTGAAGCTCACGCCTGCACACCTGTCCCAGCTCAGAAGAGCCATGCACCTGGAACTCGATGAAGAGAAGGAGATGGAAGTCCTTGAAGGACAGAAAGGGGAACAGACAACCCGGTTCCGCCAGAGGAATCGTGCAATCATCGCGGCCAAGAAGAGACGATCAACGGGGCGCTGCGAGGCTTGCGGGATGGCATTCGCGCGGCGATACAAGATGCCGCCGCGGGTTGATTGTCTCCAAGTCCACCATAAGGACCCCATGGCAGAACGTGACGGTGTGCGGGTGACCCGTTTCAGTGACTTGGTCCTGCTTTGTCCAAACTGCCACGCAGTAACCCACGCATTCACTCCGCCACTTACAACGGAGCAATTATCCAGGCATATTAGATGATGCCGCGGGGAACGCAGCGCCGGACAATCCCGGCGACCGTCGCCGTCCTTTGCTTAGCGAGTTGCGGCAATTCCGGGGGCAGGATGCTGTTTGCCACCGCTCCGGGCTGCCGGCCCGACGAAGGCAAGAACTTAGCCTACCGTCCGTATGAATTGGCGCGCCAGTATTGACCACTCCGTCAGTCGGGAGTGGTTGGGGTCAGCTCTCGAATAACGATTAAGCGAACGTAACCGCAGACCACAGACCACAGGCTACAGGCTTGCCCGCCGAAGCCTTGGCGAAGGAGGGCTACAGGCCAGCTTGCCGCCCCCGGTCAATGACCCGGTCGGGACCGGGCTGCTTTAGCAGCGCTCAGTGCTCACCGGCGGCGGCGGCGATGGCGATGGCGATCATCGGGCGCTGGCGGGCCCGTTCTCTTCACTTCACTTG
>ENA-UOWG01002066-UOWG01002066.1-activated-sludge-metagenome-genome-assembly--contig:-NODE-2066-length-18095-cov-5.480599_pt1 | contig 18095 bp, 12 predicted proteins | sample MGYA00238147_ERZ761563 | MGnify/ENA primary metagenome ERZ761563 (study PRJEB28884, sample SAMN05720216) | anaerobic digester metagenome | isolation source: active sludge of municipal... | reverse complement strand
TATTAAGGGCGAATGAAAAAAACTTTCCGGGAAACTTTGCTACTAAATGAAGAACTGTTTCTTTCCTGTTCAGGTTTACATCAATTATATAAATTTTACCCGAGAGCATTCCCATAATAATAAACATTACAACCAATGTTGGTAAAGAGTAAAACGGGAAGGAGATAAAAGCACAGACCATTAAGGAAATTAATGATCCAGCCAGAAGTATCACTGAATCATCTTGCGAGTCAGATTTCTCTGAGCCAGGAGGCAATAAAGATATACGATTACCAGTATCAGCCTTTTGCACGATCAGTTCTGAATTCAATCTTTTAAAACTCCCATTTATTAAAGCAATGAGCACCCCGAGAAATAATAATAATCCTGTGAAGCCCAACTCCGAGGTCATCTCTATGTATTCATTAAAGCAGTATTTAGTGTTTCCTGCAACAATACCTTTTGTACTATCCATCTCACAGGGATTAGATCTGAAATAACAAGCCTGCCAGTTGTTGTACTCAGCCTCAAACCTTCCAGTACCATAACCAAACAGAGGTTTCTCAACAATTTTACACAGTGTAATTTCCCAGATAAGCAAGCGGCCTTCGGATGATCCTCTCTTAAAATTATACAATCCTGCTCCGGATAGTGTAATAAATAACAAAAGAAACACAGCTCCTGCAAGTCTCTTATATCTTGTATTTAGTATTTCTACTGTTCTGTCCCAAAGATGGTATTTATATGATAAAATGATTACTGAACCAGCTGCTGTCCCTAACCAGGAAGCCCTGTTCATAGTTGCAGGCAAAACAAGGATTATTGCCAGTACTGTCAGCAATGAAATGTAATATCTGAACTTCATATATCCTTTATTATCACTGCCAATAATATTGCCAAGCGCCAATGGAAAGATGACAGCCAGGTAAAGTGCATAAGGGGCCGGATTGAAGAATGTTCCGGTAATTTTAAAACCCGAATGAAAGCTGCGCGCAAATCCATACAATTGAAGCAAACCCCATATTGCCTGTACTAATCCTGTCAGAATCAGAAAAATGATAAGAGTATCATAAAGAGTAATTTCTGCTGTTTTTGAGTCTGTAACAATCTCTGAATCAGATCGTCTGGTTTGTGAAGCACAGGCTTCCGCCATTAAATACCTGATAATAATGTAAATAAAGAACAATAATGTATAGTTCAGAAATTTTGTATTATATACTAAAGGTGTATATGGAGTAAAAACTGACCGTAGAAGAATATATAGATAAAACAAAAACAGAAAAATATCCGTGTTAGTTATCCTGAATTGAAACTTCTTCCCGGATAATAACAGATCGGTCCCGAAAATAAATATGCTTAGAGCTGAAATACCGGAGAACCATAACTGTTTAGCTGTAATAATGCCATTAAACAGAGAATCAGAAAAAATAAAAGAAGTTATAATAATCGAAACTAACAGAATACCATATATTGAATTCCTGATTGTTGATAATACCGGCATATTATTGTTACTAAATTAACAGCACAAGATTTCAGAAAATTGAATGATCATCTTCTAAAATAAAGAAAGTACTTCATAAAGTCAACAGAGGATGGAACAGCTGGCAGGAAAATGGAATAAGTGGCAGGAAAATGGAACAGATTACATGGATTATGTCAGATCAGAGTGATTTACGAATTGTAGATGCGTCTAACTAGTTACCTTATGGTAGTATTTAAGAGTTTCTTTGAATTGATCTATTTTTTTTCTGGATACAGGTACAGGTATTTTACCAATAAGGATTATACTGCTGTGATCTATAGAATGAACATGACAACAATTGACTAAGTAGGAGTTATGACTTCTACAAAAACATGGAGGATGAAGAAATTTTTCAAACCACTTTAACATGTGAAAAACGATTATACTTGATTTGTCATCAAAAACAATTACGGAAAATTTTCTTTCTGCCTTTATATATAAAATTTTACCTGGCTTTATTAGAATGGTGCCATTGGTTGTTTTTACTTCAATTACCTCAGGAAGCAGTTTATTATTATGATCCATAACACTATAAATTAAGAATATGAAGAACAATAATAATGTATCGCCTCTGTCAATTGTTCATAAATAAACTGTTCTGTTTCAGACTATTCCGATCAATCCTCACTATTGACAGACAATGCTTTAAACAAAATTAATAAAATATTTAACTTATTTTCACAATTAATTTATGAATTATTACCCCCCGTTATTTAGATTCATTCTTAATAATTTGTCTGCTATACTACAATTAGTAATATGGACGAGATTACTTAGAAAGATATAAGATAGTAAACAAGAGGGAGTTCTTATATGAGTAATTCTTCGAAAAAGGAATACACCCTGCACCGCACATCCTGCGCCTTTTAATCTACTCATACTCCAGCGGTAACAGGTCAGCAATTCTCTGTTCGGCAAGATTCCCCCGCCATGTAATTCCTGTCGGATCAAAATAGCCGGACTCGTCGAAATAAGTTTCATTATGTATAACGATTTGAGTTAAATTGTGACTGTCAATTCTTCCCCAGGAATTATAAAACCTAATCCGGTAGCGATAGACTATATAGATAATTGCGGATGAGTCTGCTACATTGTATTGCTTTTCATTTCCATAATGTTTCAGATATTTTCCGGCATTACCTTTATTCATGACTACCTTGTTATAAGATAGCTCATCATCCTTGTAATTTTTTAAAATAATTCCCTCCTGATCAAGTCTGTTCTCCCATAGTGTCCTGAAAAAATACATCCTGGAAGCCAGATATGCCTGCTCCCGCTTCTTTGTGAATCCTTTGCCGGTATTGTCTTTTGCTGACAGGTCGTCCGAGAAAAATAACGTCCCCGAAAAAGAAAAAACCTCCTGTTTCAGTGCAAGTTTAAAATCGTCAAGAAAATAAAGAATCTGATATCCAAGGGATTTATTAATTATCTCCAGTGGTTCATCAATAAAGGCGATAAGCATAACTGAATCCCTGATTACAAATTTTAAATCTGCTTCATTTCTTATTTCACAATCCCGGGCATTGGGCGTCTTCCCTATGAATGTTCCCCTGAATTGCTTAATGCATTCCAGCCTGGCCTCTTCATTTGTGATAATACTGTCAGCGGCATTGAAGGTAAATCTCTTTTGTTTCAAAAAAATCTGAACAGGCCTGCCGGGAGTCTCAATATCAAATGAAACAGTATAGTATCCTGCAGAGCAGACACTGAGGGGCCTGGATTTATAAAAAGAAATATCCAGATTGAAATAACCGTTTCGGTTTGTCCGGGTGCCATGCATTGTACCATCGAAGCAGACAAGCGCATCAGCTATTGCCATTCCGGTATTCTGATCAGAAACATAGCCGGTTATTATCTGTGCACTGCTGTTGAAAAATCCTGTAACTACCAGGATCAGAACAGGTATTCTTTTCATTTTCTGACTGTTATCTTAGTTGAAATTCATTCTCCGGGCTTATATTCATAAGGCAGCAGGTCACCAACACGCTGCTTTGCCATTGCTCCATCCCAGCTGATTGCGAAAGGATCGTAATATCCTTTCTGATCGAAGAAGACCTGTTCCCTGAGAAAAGTAATCCAGGTTGTTGTCATCCTGAGATTATCTTTAATCCCGAGCATCCCTTTGAATTTAAGGTATTTATTAAGACTATCAGGAAAAATAACCAGATCACTGTACCGGGGCTCTGCCTCACCTAAGTTCTTAAGTGTATAACCCTGATCAGCAAGGTCATCCTCCCACAATGCCCTGAAAAAATGCATCTTCGATCCGTTGTACGTCTGTTCCCGGTTAATCCTGTATAACTCTTTCTTTGTTTTATCCCTGCCCAGGTCTTCGTTTAACGCCATACTGCCACTAATAAAAAAGGCCTTTCTCTTTGGATGAAACCAGAAAGCATCGAGATAATAGGTTTCTTTATAGCCTAATCCCCTGTTAATGATCTGTATAGGTTTAGATGCATAAGCCCTGAGAGTATCGTTCTCATAAGTAATTGTAATGTCCTTCTCATTAACAATCTCACAGCGAACTGCATTATCTGAAGTGCCAAGGAAATTCTCTTTGAACATACGAAGGTTTTTCTCTCTTGCCTTTGCATTTATTACAACCTCTTTAAGTTCAAACACTTTTGGTTTTAGTGAAATAATAAGCGGCTTCCCTGCCTGATAGTCAGAAACTGTCTCGGAATAATATCCCAGTGCGCTTACAGAAAGAGGCCTTGAAGCATAATTAGTAATATTCAGTGTAAAATTGCCCTCCTGGTCAGAATGTGTTCCGACAAAGGTGCCATTGAAATAAATTGTCGCGAAAACGACCTTTTCTTTAGTCTCCTTATTTATTACAGTCCCCCTGATTATCTGTCCGTTAACCTGGAGACTGGCAATGATAAAAATAATAGCAAAAAGAATTCTTTTCATTTCTATATTGTTTTATTTCCTTTCTTTTACCTTCTGCCGTACATCTTATGAACCCACCCCCGGCCCCTCCAAGGAGGGGAGCCTAAAATCACCTTTTGCCTGTCGCCTGTAGCATGTCGCCTTTTGACTTTTGTCTTTTGTCTTACTCCTTTCAAACCCACCCCCCGCCCCTCCCGGGAGGGGAGCCTAAAATCACCTTTTGCCTGTCGCCTGTAGCATGTCGCCTTTTGTCTTTTGTCTTTTGTCTTGCATCTTTCTAACCCACCCCCGGCCCCTCCAAGGAGGGGAGCCTAAAATTACCTTTTGCCTTTTATCTTTTACCTTACTTCATACTCCACACTGCCCGTAACCGGAACACCTCCTGTTGTAACACCCTCCACAACTACCTTCACAACACCCTGTTTATCATTGTTATAAAACCTTATAACTGTTTCTTTACCTGGCGATACAACCACATCCGGATCCCATTTAAGTGTTGTCCTCAGATCAGGGAGATAGGTCTGCTCCGATAAAACCGAATAATCGGGAGAGTAAAATATCCTGGGAGCATCAAATCCTTTAACTGTCCTGTTTACTGAGTTATAAACCGGCAGTTTTTCTTTTCGTCTTTCCTCCGGCCTGCTTATTATCGATATCACACCATTATATTTTGGTTCTGACTCCATTAAGCTTTTAGAGTTCCCTCCTTGAGAGAAAGATGTGGCTACTCCTCCTGATTTCATAATATCTATCCTTTCTATCCATTTCACAGGAAAACTCTCAACAATTGAATATGGCACTGGTATCCCATCTAGCATAAACAGAGGCTCGAGGGATGATCCCCGTATCCGTATACCTGATTCTGAATCGTCGTTTGGCGCCTCCACTCTGACACCTGACACCCCTCTGCGGATTATGTCCCTGAAACTGGAATAGCGTTCATCAGCTGCTGTTATTTTGACAACCGCATCGGGAATTCCGACAGCTACCTTTTGCACTACATATGCAGTCTTTACTGATGGAGTGCCTTCAAATTCTCTTTTCTTCCTGCCAACAATTGTCACCTCACCCAGAAGAATTGTATCGGATAACAAAAATTTCTTGCTAATATTTCTTCTGATAATAAACTCATTTTCAGCAATTAATCCCCTGTTGTCCGGATTAAGGCGCTCACCATATAACATATTTGTACGTGACAGTTCCTGGTCAGGTTTTATTGAAGAATAATGGGATGAATCGATCCTGAGCTGTGCTGATGCATTCTCACTGCTTAAGGCGGAAGCTACAAGTCTGGCGTATCCTGAAAAATCAAGTTCTTCAAAGCTGAATTTTCCTGAAGAGTCGGCAAATGCAGTCATGAGCAGCTGGCTCTTGTCCTTTCTCAGGATAGCATTTATTACTGCATCCCTGATGGGTAAGTCATCAGACAGCTTTCTCACTTCACCTGAAATTGTAAAACCATATTCAGGCTGAAAAACAGGTTGTTCATATTTCCACATAAAATCCCTCCACCCGTGTGTGCAAAGAAGCAGATCCAGATTCTCTTTCATTTCTGGATTCTCCGGATCAAAATAAGATGCAGGATCTTCAATAACACCACGGATATCGGATTCCAGCAGGAACCATGATGAAATTGATGAGCTGACCTTGTTCCCGGCATGAAGGAATCCGTTCTCTGCAGCTGACAGGGCAAGGAAGGCAGTTTCAGGATTAACAGAATCACCTGTTAAAGAAAGATTTATACTTACACCTGAACGCTTGTTGTAAGCCGGTTTATCAGCAGCTACTTTCAAGCTGACCTTATTGCTGTTATTAAAGAACAGGCGTTCACACAGAGGCAAACCGTCAGAGTTTTTCAGAGTCAACTGTATGATCCCCTCAGGCAGCTCATCAACCGGCAGCCTGAAGCTTGTTGAGATTGATGAAATGCTGAATCCAAGTTTAAAGAACTCTCTTTTATGTGCTGATACTGAAATAAAATGAACAGGATCGGCAAGAGAATCAAGTGTAAGCTGGTTTGTGCGGATTGTGATCAGAGGTCCCTCTTTCTGAAAATCGGTTAAGTTCATTGTGAGTCCATGTTCAAAGCAACGGGGCAGATCTTTTCGTATTTCCTTACCCTCCGGAGTTTTTACTATGGCATGATACTGAACACTACCGGCAGGTCTCAGGAAGAATTTTCCAATTCCCTTATTTACTGTTTTGAATGACGTAACATGCACATTTTCTGAACTATATATATCACCTGAAACTTCACAGCCTCTTCCTCTGGCGTCGGTGGCTTTAAAGGCTACATTACAGGTAATATTATTAACAAGAGATCCCCCTTCAGGAAAGAATCTTACATCATACGCAGATTCAGATATAACTGATTTATCACTATCGCTGCGGTCCTGACCAGTAACACCAAATATCTTTACAATTTTTTCAAAGACCTGTATATCAGAATAATTGCGCATATAGTTTGTATACGCCCTGATAATGTATGTTCCTGATTTAATTGAATCAGACAGGGAAAAATCACCTTTCCCCAGTCCGTTTTCCATTCTTATTATCCTTGAGGCAATAAGCTCCGAATTATCATTAATCAGTTCAACATGAAGGTTCATGCTGTTTGATGAAAGGTACAGGTCAGGATCTTCAACAAGCCAGGCTTTGAACCAGATATTATCACCCCGGGAATAGTAATCGCGGTCGGTCAGAAGATAAACTTTTTCGATAATTACAGAAGAATCAGGGATGGCAGCAAAAGACTGACTATTCATCTGCGAATAGCAGTCTGAACAAAATAATAAAAGAACCAACAGCAATATTGATATTACTTTAATCAGTTGATTATTAGTGCGATACCCCCCACGTCTGTATCTTAACAGCAATACATTCCGGCAGATCATCCTGAAAAATGCAGATTCAGACATTGGTATTGGAGTAAATTACACTATTAAAATTATGAAGAATCAGTGAGTTATGCAACTAATTTCTTAGTATTTCTTGCAATAATGAATGTCCGGTTTACTTAACTGATCATCTCTGGGATCACTCGCTGCGTCTGGGATGACAAGGCACTGTACGGGGGAGTGAGAAGCAGGAGCATTCAAAACCTTAACAAAAAACTGTTTTATTTAACTATATTGCACATTATTTAATTAAGTATTTTTTTATTTAATTTATTTGCAATATTCTTAAACAACAGTTATCTTTGTTTATAAATTCAACTCATGAAAGATTTCAAAGCCGGAACCTGGGTAAGTCAGGGCTATTATAAAAGCTTCCAGCCAACACCTGTTAACAGGCAATGGTATCTGGACAATATGGAGGTGATTCAACTGCTTAGTAGAGCAGACAGAGACCTTGGGAGATTGGATATGTATTCAAATTACATCCCTGATATAGATTTATTCATCAGCATGCATGTTCTGAAAGAGGCAACACAGAGTAGCAGAATAGAAGGGACACAAACGAACATTGAAGAAGCATTACGCGAAAAAGAAGATGTTCCACCTGATAAACGGGGTGACTGGGAGGAGGTTCAGAATTATATACAAGCTATGGAATCAGCAATAAAGCAATTGGAGAAACTTCCATTCTCATCCAGACTTATCAGGAACACCCATAAATCATTGTTGCAGGGAGTCAGGGGAGAGAAAAAGCAGCCGGGTGAATTCAGGCGCAGTCAGAACTGGATTGGAGGTGCGACAATTAATGATGCGACATTCATACCTCCTGTACATAATACTATCCCTGAATTAATGGGCGACCTGGAAAATTTTGTTCATAATCAGGAGATATTCCTTCCTGAGCTTTTAAAAGCAGCTTTAATCCATTATCAGTTTGAAACAATCCACCCTTTTCTGGATGGAAATGGAAGAACAGGAAGATTGATGATTACTTTATACCTGGTTAATAAAGGTATTTTAAAAAAACCTATACTCTATCTTTCTGATTTTTTTGAAACTCACAGACGTCATTATTACGAAAATTTAATGCGGGTCAGAGAGAAGAATGATATAAGCCAGTGGTTTAAATTTTTCCTTGTCGGAGTTATAGAAACTGCAAATAAGGGTATTCAGACATTTGACAGCATATTACAATTACAGAAACAAGTGGACACTGACATACAGAAACTTGGAAGCCGTTCAGCTAAAGCACAGAAGATAACAAATTATCTTTACCAGAGACCAATAATCAATGCCGAAAAAATATCGGAAGTAGCAGGTATATCATATCCTTCGGCATATAAACTAATAGGCGATATGGAGAATCTGGGAATTATAAAGGAAATAACCGGAGGGCAACGGAACCGGGAGTACATATTTGAGAAATATATAGAATTATTTCAATAGAAGAACCGGCGGTGAAAGCCAAAAGTACGTGGAATGATTGTCATTCCGAGTCCGCCAACCGGCGGATGAGGAATCCCCTGCATCTGATACTGCATTCGGGAGAGAAGACCTTTCTATGCAATGAAAAGATTATTCCATGTTCCTGTGCCGTCAGGCACAATACATTGGTAAAATGCAGCTTACGTGTAACGCTTACGTCCCGTACGGGACCCCACAACAGACCACCAATCATATTCTGCCAATCTTTGGTCCCTACGGGATAATGGACGAATTTGCAGCTTATTAAATCATCATTTGGATTACTGGCTGCACTTGGGATTATAAGGTCACGACCATAACCACAATAGAACTATTTGCAGTGCCAATCGTGACTGATCCCTCGCAGCCTTTGGTAATTACAACTTCTAACAGGGAAACCATTATGGAATGGTTTGCAGTGCCAATCGTGACAGATCCCTCGCTACGCTCGGGATGACAAGGCGCTGCACGGGGGTAGTGAGAAGCAGGGGCGATTTGAATAAAGCACTGGGATATTTCCAACCTGCTATTCAAATCGCCCCTGCTTCTTTAAACCCGACAAAACGGTTGTCATTCCTGGCCCGCCAACCGGCGGATTAGAGAAACTATCCTGGTGATAAGTGAGCCACAGTGCGGTTTTTGTCAAGACGGAACAGAGTGTCTTCGGCAAAAACCATGACGAGCTTATTACCACAACCGACTGTGTTATGTGCTGTTCTGTTTTAAATCTGTCAATGGATAGAAAGGCTTATCTTCTTCCCAAGCCCCTGTTCTATAAGCTTGTATAATGTTGAGAGTTGAATGTCGGAATGGCCGTTTTCTATTCTTGAGATGAAGCTTTTTCTAGTCCCGGTGCGTTTTGCTAGTTCTTCCTGAGTCATTTTAGCAAGTCTGCGCTCTTCTTTTATTATTTCTCCAATTGCGAATGCTTTTGCTTTAGTGTCAAAATCAGTTCTGGTCTTTGTACCTACTTTACCATAGGTTGTGTCAAGAAATTCATCAAAGGTTGTTATTTCTTTTATTTTTTTCATTGCTCTCTACTTTTACTTTTAAAATATTCTTCTTTGATCTTGTGAGCTTTGTCTATTTCGGATTTTGGTGTTTTTTGACTTTTCTTTTGAAATCCGTTAAAAAGAACAACTAGATTACCTCTATCAAAGCAGCAGAAGATTCTATAAATGTTACTTTCAAATTCAACTCTTATTGCATATAATCCATCTGTCCCGGTAATGTGTTCAAAGAACTTTACAGGGATTCTTGGCGCTACAGTTACAGTGAACAACACAACGTTAATTTTATCTTGAACCTTTTTGGGTAAAGAGTCTATGAAATCCCGAAAATAGGTTTTAAAGATTACTATTTTTCGTTGTTGATCCATTTTGCAAAGTTAACTAATAATGGAACATTTTCAAAATCAGGATTGTCATTTTATGCAGAAATTATCATTGGTGCATAAATCTTTCTAAAAATGTGTCTATCGCGCAGAAGGTCAGCGAATTGTACATAACTCCTTTTCATTGTGATAATAAGTGTTAAATGTTATTGTATCACCTGGAGGAGTACCTGTCATTCCTGTGCCGTAACGCACAATACACTGGTAGAATGCAGATTACACGTAACGCTTACGTCCCGTACGGGACCCCACAACAGACCACCAATCATATTCTGCCAATCTTTGGTCCCTACGGGATAATGGACGAATTTGCAGCTTATTAAATCATCATTTGGATTACTGGCTGCACTTGGGATTATAAGGTCACGACCATAACCACAATAGAACTATTTGCAGTGCCAATCGCAGCAGATCCCTCGCTGCGCCCGGGATGACAAGGCACTTCAAGGGGGGAAGTGAGAAGCAGGGGCGATTTGAACAAAACACTGCTATTTCTACATAGCATTTTTCAAATCGCCCCTGCTTCCTAAAACCATCTGAAACGATTGTCATTCCGAGTCCGCCAACCGGCGGATGAGGAATCCCCTGCATCTGATACTGCATTTGGGAGAGAAGACCTTTCTATGCAACGAAAAGATTATCCCATGTTCCTGTGCCGTCAGGCACAACTATTCCAGCAATCCATCTATTGCCTCTCTTATCTCACTGTCAGTTGTCCCTTTGCTGTAACCTCTGATTATTTTTCTGATTACCCTGTCATTGTCGAGAATAAAGAATGCCGGAACAGCTTCAGCACTATAGCTGTTCTTAACACTGTCGGTTGATGCCAGAAAAGTATAGTTCAGCTGGTTACTGTCCTTATACCTTTTTGAAGCATCAACTTTCTGACTCCATGTTTCTATGCTGACCAGCTCAAAATCCCTGCCTTCATAATCCGTTACCAGCTGCTTCAGAAATGGTATTGCGGAGTGACACGGAGCACAGCCTATTCCGGTAAATTCGATCATCAGAACTTTACTCTTGAAATCCTGTAAGGAGACTAAATTATTCTCTGAATCTCTTAATGTCCATACCGGAGCCTTTTTACCTGTAAGGTCTTTTGCAACAGGTTGATTTTTAACTCTTTCCTTAACAACATAGTCGGATGGAAAATACTTTGCCGGAGATAAATCCTCAATTCTGCTCTTATTAAATACAACATGGCTGCAGGTCTCAATGCTTGTGCCGTATGATAATTTCAATACCATCCGGTAAGGCATATCATCCTGCCTGTTTATCCATAATTCATACTTTGTGTACTTCTCCTTTTCTGACATGTAAGGACTGTCATAAGTATAAGGTTTTCCATGGAATGTAATGATCTTTCCGGGAATGAACAGGCTTAACCTGACTGAATCACCAAAGTCCGTCAGTTCAGTCTTAACACTGTCATCTGTATTCAGGGCATACTTAATTAAGCTACCTGACTCATGGAAAAACGGCTCGCCGACAGGACGAAAAGGAAGATTGGTGCTTATTTTGAAACTGTCAACAGTAACTATTTTTGATTCATCATTTACATAAATGCTGGCATTTCCGTCATAGCATAAGTACATTTTTGAGGTGTCATCATTATTCAGCCATATATAAGCTGAACCGATAAAAGTATCTGCCGGATTTACAAACTCCTTTTTATAGTGATAATAAGTATTAAATGTTATTGTATCACCGGGAGGATTACCTGTCATGGCTGAATAATATTCTGCAGATCTGACCTGCTCAAGATTATTCAGAACCTTATTAAGATATTCTGTTTTATCAAGTTCTGCTCTGCACCCATGCAGCAATAGTACTGATAATAAAAAGCAGGCACACAGTTTTGCTGACTGATATATCCTATTCATAATATTGAATTTTTATAAGCTAAAGAGTTCCTGATAATATAATTCCTTCTTACTGCAAATTATTTTTAAAATGCAGGTGCAAACTTCCATCTGCACCTGCCAACCTGACTAACCATGGATAAAGGAAAAAATCATGAAATTATACAATTACATGCCTCTAACTTTCTCCTCCTCTCTCTGCAGAATCTGAAATTTTTCAGCGCTTGTCCTTATCGTAATTTCCCATTTACCAGGCTCATTAATATCACATTCAAAGCTGATATCAGGTCTTGAATTGGTTTTTGCTCCCAGCTTTGAAGTAGAATTATGGTCATTCCCCCGTTTGGTCAGTTTGAAATTAAAAGGAAAGAATACGTTTTCATAACCTGTCTTCTGACCAATTGTGAATACCTTACCACTGCTTCCATACATCTCATATTTGTTCAGCAATAACTTCGTTCCTTCATAGTATCTTACTGTTATTTCATTCCCTTCTTTAGCTGTCTTTGTAACAGAAGTGCTTACTATTCCATCTTTCCTGATTACTGAGTATGGAATTGCAGCATCTGTCTTATACCTGAATTCAACAGGTACCATGGCATAAACATTAACCTTCTTTCCACCCTGACTGCCGGGCTTCCATAAAGGCATACTGTTAACGAGCCGTAAAGCCTCGTCGTTAAAGATCTTATTATCAGACTGTAATATTATAGCTTCACCTACTTTGCCTTCTGCAGTTACTACAAACCTTACTGTCACTCTTCCTTCAGCTTTCTGTTTCAGAGCCATCTCGGGATATCTGACATTATCAGCTATCCACTGGAGCATTGCATTGCTTCCTCCGGGGAATTGCGGCATATCCTCCACAACAACAAAAGGCACATTGTCAGATGTTTCAGGAGTATTTTCCTTCCTTTTGGTTTTTATCTCAATAACACCATCCCTGGCTCTTTCGCCATATTTGTCAACAGCAGGCTGATCTTTCAGTACGGCCACTGATTCTATTGTCTCCTGATTAATTATGTTGACATCAACATCACTAACTACTCCGTCAATTACAATCAGCGGCACCCGGCCATCTTTTGAACGGATCTTCAGACTCTCTGCAATACTTATTTCTGTCACAGGCAGTTTAAATGTTATCGGAACCATGTACCAGACATTCACAGGAACACCTCCCTGTTTTCCCGGCTCAAAACCTTTAAGTGTCGATACCACCCTTACAGCCTCTTCATCCAATAAAGGATGTACACCTTTAAGAACAGATACTCCGTCAGCATTACCTTCCTTTGTCACAGCAAACCTGACTATTACTCTTCCCTCTGCCTTAGCCTCTTTCGCTGCTTCGGGATATTTTGTATTTTTTGCTATATAATAAAGCAGCTCTGTATCTCCACCGGGATATATTGGCATTTCCTGTACAACTACATAGGGTGTCTCGCTTAATACCTTGTCTGATGACTTGAACCGGATCATCACATCCGATGAGAAAGCTTCATCAATAAGCGGATTTTTGGGAGGATCCCATTTGGGTGAGTTCTTAACAACCCTTATTACTTCATTTACAAGCACAGGACTCACATAACCCGAATTTGATTGAACATCTGTAACCGAACCATCGGGCTGAATAATAAACTTCACGCTTACAAAACCTTCCAGCTTGTTCTGACGGGCTTCTTCGGGGTAAACAGCATTTTCAGCAACCCAGTCTCCATACTGATTGAAACGCTTTCCCTGAAAAGTAGGAAAATCATCGGGGATGAGCCTTCGTATAGGTGGCCTCTGACCCATTTCAATAGCTTTTTTCCTTGTTGTTATCTCATATACACCCGCAGCCCCCTTCTCGCCATACTTGTCTGTAGCTTCCTTCCCTCTCAACATTTTAAACATCCCGTAATCATATCCCAGGTCCTTTGATGCTGTCATGAAGTCCTTATCAGATATAACTCCGTCAATTACTACCAGTTGCTTTGGCTGAGCGTCTCCCTGTTTGTTTGCAAAGTACTGCGCTTTGGCAGCTTCCGGATCCTTTTCCATCCTTACAGTCATTTCAGCGCTGAAATCCGGTTTAATAATTACATTTTTATAACCCATCACGAAAAACATAAGAGACTCTCCCTCCTGAACGTTAGCAATTGAAAACCTGCCATCAGGGCCTGTTGTTGCACCAAAAGCTTCATCAGGGACCTTTGTGTTTACCACCCTTACACCCTGTACTGGCTTCCCTTCCTCATTAAGTACAATTCCTTTTACAGCTTTCTGAATTATCTGTGGAGCGGCAGTAATTGAAAATGGTTCATTTTCAGTAGTTTTATAGACATAATCAGGTTCAATAAAGGCATACGATAATGCAAGAGCAGCCGGAAGAATAGCAAATGTCTTCCATCCTGCTTTCCTTCTTGTTGGCTTACTGTTAATCATGATGATCCTGTTTTTTATAAGACTGTTAAAGGTATGAGCCAGGGCAACTTTAGTATTTGCACCTGCAATATTAAGAAGCCTGTACTGGTATTCTTTTATACTCCTGTTCAGTACCGATACATGGTCGGCCAGGTATTCATGGTTGAGAATCATATATCGTTTTAACAACCAGGCAAAAGGATTGAACCATTGAAACGCTATAAACATCTCGCTCAGCAGCAGATCAAAGGTATGTCCCTGGCGCAGATGGGCAGACTCATGATCGAGTATATCGCTGCAGTTGCCTCCTGAGTACTCCGAAACAGGTATAACAGCCCAGGGGTAAAATGAGAAAGGAGGATGGTTCTTCTCCGAAAGCAGAACCCTGGGAAAACTGTCAGATACAACCTTGCAGTTCCTTATTATTATAAATGTACTCAGCAGACTAATCAGTCCGCGGATAACGAATAAAATTACCCCACAGAAATAGAGCCAGGTGATAAACTTTATCAGGCTGAATGAAGCAGTTGTTGCCTGTGGCACCGGGGCTGATGAAGCCACTTTATCTGAAACAGTTTCAGAAAATTCGGACAACTCTGTTACAGGTAAAGGTTGCGGATTAACATTTACTGTAACAGTATATGTCAGAAGCGGTATAATTACCGGGATAAGAATTGAAAGTATCAGAATTATCCTGTTGCGGATGTAGAAAGTCTCCTTCCTGAATAATATAAGGTACATTATCAGGAAGAGCGCCGAACCGGCAGCCACCTTAAGAAGGTATATTAGAAAGTTATCCATCTTCTTCTCCTTTTTCGATCAGTTCAATAAGTTTTCTGAGATCGTCAGCTTTAAGCTTTTTCTCATTTACAAAGAATGAAACGACATTCTTATACGATGATCCGAAGTAGTCAGCCACGACATTCTTCATAAATACCCTTTTGTACTCCTCTTTCTTAATGACTGGGAAGTATTCATGATTTTTGCCATAGGCTTTATGGTCGACATAGCCCTTTTCCTCAAGTCCGCGGATGACTGATGAAAATGTTGTGTACAGTGGTTTTGGTTCCGGATGGAGGTCTATCAGCTCTTTGATGAATCCCTTCCGGGCTTTCCAGAGTATTTTCATAGCCTCCTCTTCTTTTCGTGTCAGACGTTCCATAATAATTACTGTTTTTTCAAAGATACAACGTAATTTTACGTTTGTCAACTATTTTTTTAATTATTTTACGAAAAAATACGTTTTATTGTTTTTAGATTACCTTTTTCACCATCTGAAACGATTGTCATTCCGAGTCCGCCAACTGGCGGATGAGGAATCCCTTACGACCGGAACTGATAAAACTTAAGAAAGGTGCAGGTGTCTCTCCTGCATTGCCAGTACCTCACCAACAATGGTTGCAGACTCCAGACCGGCAGAATGCAGGTCAGAGAGGAGTGCTTCTGTTTTGTCTGCAGGTACACTCATCAGCAAGCCGCCGGAGGTCTGGGCATCAAAGGCAAGCATCTTCAGGTTGTAATCGAGACCCGGAGCAAGACTGATTTCATTCTCACAATATTCAAGGTTACGGAATGATGCACCGGGGATACAGCCCTCATCAACAAGGGAATATGCTTTACCAATAAGCGGTATATTCTTCAGGTTCAGCTTTATTGAAACCCTGCTTGCCCTTGCCATTTTAAGAGCATGTCCTGCAAGTCCGAAACCGGTAATATCGGTGGCTCCTCGTATACTGTACTTTTTCATCACCTCTGCACCGCTTTTGTTAAGCAGCTTCATCAGGCGTTTTGCCTCTTTAATATCCGGTTCAGCAGCAATACCCATGCGCTGTGCTGCCATTATGATCCCTGTTCCGACAGGTTTTGTCAGGATGAGCTTATCGCCGGGACGGGCGCCTGCGTTTGTGGCAATACGTTCGGGATGAACAAAACCCACCACGGCTAATCCGTATTTAGGGGGAGTATCATCAATAGTATGTCCGCCTATAATCCTCACACCGGCTTCAGTAGCCTTGTCGAAACCGCCCTTTAGCATGTCTGCGTAAGCTGAGAGCGGAAGTCCTTTTGCCGGAAACATGGCAATATTAAGCGCCAGCACAGGATCACCACCCATGGCATAGACATCACTTATTGAATTTGCGGCAGCTATCTGTCCGAATTCAAAAGGATCACTGCATACAGGCGGGAAAAAATCAGTTGTGAGAACAAGTGCGAGTTCGTTATTGATCTTATAGACTCCGGCATCATCGTGAGTATCAATATCTACAAGGATATTCGGATCGGAAGGCAGCGGAAGGAACTTCAATATCTCCTCAAGTTGTTTAGCTGGTATTTTAGCTGAACACCCACCATATTCAACAAGTTTGAGGAGATCGACTGTCATGGTTTCACATTATATTTTGAACCTTGTTTCATGAATGAATTCTCATTAATTTACCCCCTTGTTTTTACCCCCTAAATCCCCCTATAGGGGGACTTGAGAAAAAGTTCAACTATGTAATTTCTTCAATACTGACATGCTCTTCTTATATGTTTTACCCCCTGAATCCACTGTAGGGGGACTTGAGAAACAGTTCAGCTAAGTAATTTCTTCAATACTGATATCTCTTCTTATATGTTTTACCCCCTGAATCCCCCTGTAGGGGGACTTGAGATCCATGTTAACAATTCTATTTTCAGAATATTCAATTCATCGAAATTATACTTTAATATTTTATCTCCAATATCCACCTTATTAAAGCCCCCTATAGGGGGTTTGGGGGTGAGGCTAAGCCCCCCGCTTCGGGGGGTTGGGGGGTGATGGATCATGGTTTCACAACATTTCCTGCCGAAGCCATTATCTGTGCAATCTCGAACATATTGCTAACAGTGCCTATATTAATCTCATTCTGAAGAGAATAGTGATTAATACAGGTACCGCAAAGGAAGAGGGCCACTCCCATTCTTTCAAGATCACGGAGCTGATCAATAACCTCTGAACTGCTTCTTCCCAGAAAGACCCCGCGGTTATAGAATACAATTTTTGCAGGGAGAATATCAAGATCGTGAACAGCTTTGATAAAATTCACCATCAAAAGGGTTCCCAGCTTTTCATCACCATCACCCATTTTGTCGGATGATATTGCAACTACAAAATTACCCTTCTGAAAATGAGGCACTTCAGGTGTGCAATATTCTTCTGCATCAGGCTTTATCAGTTCACCGTTCTGTTTTGTAACTGTCAGTGTCCAGATTCCATTATTTTCCGAAGAAATAAATGGTGTGTTATTATCCTTAAGGAAACGGCTCACATTTGTAAAGGAAGTCTGGTTATCAATGAGCACCTGGAAAGACTCACCGGTAATAGTTTCTTTCAGCGCTCTTTTGGTTGCTATCAGCGGGGCCGGACAAAGCTGTCCTTTAGTATCTACAATTCTCATCTGCAATTGAAATTGACTGCAAAAATACTAAAGATAGAGTGATTAATTGTAGCATAAAATGTTTTTTTACCACAGAGAACACAGAGTCCCGATAGCTATGTATTTCTTCAGAATTCATGTAACACTTTTTTTCGTTATAACCCCCCTTTCAATTTCCCCCCACGGGGGGAAACGCCTTTTTATACTTTCTCCTGTGCAAAACGGCTTTTTGTAGGGGGTGTTGAAAAAGTAAAAGTATAGTTTTATAGATATTTTTACTCTTTGAAG
>ENA-UOWG01002065-UOWG01002065.1-activated-sludge-metagenome-genome-assembly--contig:-NODE-2065-length-18106-cov-4.947039_pt1 | contig 18106 bp, 19 predicted proteins | sample MGYA00238147_ERZ761563 | MGnify/ENA primary metagenome ERZ761563 (study PRJEB28884, sample SAMN05720216) | anaerobic digester metagenome | isolation source: active sludge of municipal... | reverse complement strand
GTCCTGTGGAGCGCCATGGCGCTCTCCTTGCCGCCGCTCCAGCAGCAAAATGCATCTTTTATATCGTTATTCACAACCAGTCTCCTTCTATCCAGCCGCACACCCTGCAATGGCTGCGGTTCACTTTTATTCCCGCACCGCATCCTCCGCAGGTCTTTTCGTCTGTTTTCGGAGGAGGGACGTTCCCGAAGATCTGTTTGTATATCTCATAGTAAAAAAGATGCGCCTTGTTAAAGAACCTTACGGGATATGATCGTCTCTTTTCCTCGAACTTTTCATCAGTCATTGTGGAAGCTATTATCGAGTTCAATCTTGTCATCCCCGATCCCACTTCCAGGGGCCTCTTGCCCTGCCAGAGAATGTCGCGCGGCAGAATGCCCTCCAGGGCTCGCCTTAAGATCCATTTTCCGTGAAGTTTACCTTTTTCTTTTTTGATCTTCCATTTTCCCTGTATTTGGAGGGCAAAATCAAGGATTTCTTTATCGAGGAAGGGCTGCATCACCTCTATACCGAAATGCTTGCCGAGCAAAGCCGAATTGAAGGACATAATCCCGGAGAGATCCCGAATGTAGCCGTCGAGGTCCTCTATTTCCTCCATGTATGAATATCCTCCGAAAAGCTCGTCCGATGCATCTCCGGTCATAACGGATTTAAAACCCAACGATTTAGACTCCTTAAGGGCGAAATAAACAGCCAGGTCGTTTGGTATCGCCGGGTCGAAGCTGCGCAATATGGTGATGACCTCAGGTATCGTGTCAATTGCCTCACCAACACAGACCGCCCTGTGGGTCAAGTCCATCCCGATGGCGCGTGCCGCCTGGCGGGCATATTTCAGATCAGGTCCGTCAGGCCCCAGGGTAACAAGGGTGCCCCTTCTGCATGGTGAAAGGGCGGTAGCGATGGACGAATCCAGGCCGCCCGAGAAGAGGACGCCGTCGGGATGGTAGGAAGAGAAAACCCTTTCGAGTTTTTGCCTCAACGCCGATATCATGACCCGGTCAGACGTCACGGTTGATTTGCCTTGATTTTCAGTTTTTATGACCTCCCTTTAAAACTCGTAGGCAACATTCATGAAAACCGACCTCCCGGCACCGGGGTACCCGGAAACGGTTGAATTTCCCGTCACATCGATAAATGTTCCCAAATGAGTATCATAATATTCATCAAAAAGGTTGTTTCCTGCAAGTGAAACGATCCAGTGGCCAAGTAAACGCTGCTCGAGCTTCAGGTCTGCTGTCCAGAAAGGACTGATGGTATGCCTCACCGTTGTTGTGTCGGGGTAGACAGTGCTCTGTGTTCTGTACAGAACCCTGTTTCCCGTATATCTCGCGGTGAACGTGGCGGTAAGACCAAAATCGGTCCTGTATGTGACCGCTCCTTTGAACTGGTCGATGGGGACCATCGTCGCACGCCTTTTTACCAGGTTGTAGCGAAAATCGGCCGGTATAAAAGGAGGCCACCCATAGTCCTGTCTTGTGTATTCCCTGCTCTGTTCCTGTGCGTCGGTATATGTGTAGTTCAGGGACAGCTCAACATTGTAGAAAGGGCCGATCTTTACGCTTGCCTCGATGCCGTCCGCTTTATAGTTCCCCAGGTTGACCGGCTTCCACAACCCGTTCGAATCCGGTTCCCATTGTATCTTGTCGTCTATGTTCCAGCGAAAATATGAGAGGGTTACGAATATCCTGTTTTTGAGAAACGATTGTTCATAGGTTATGTCGCTGTGCCAGCCAATCTCCGGTTTAAGATCCGGGTTTCCGCTGGTGTACAGACCGGCAGGCCAGTAGAGGTCGTTGGGGGTAGGTGCCTTGAAATGCTTTCCGTGACTTGCCTTGAAGACCATGGTGTCGGTTGGATTGACCACTAAACCGAAAAGGGGAAGATTCTCCTTGCCGAATGCGCTGTGATTCTCCTGTCTTATGCCTGCAATTGCTTTCAGATATTTAAAGGGTCTGTATTCGCCTTCGGCAAATAGCCCCTTGGTGTAAATGTGGGCATCGTCATCTGTCGTTGCCGTTCTTATCCCGGCCGTTACCAGGTCATAAGACTTATTTTTCCAGCTATAGTCCTTGTACTCGCCGCCCGCCAGGAACTTAGCCCCGTCAAACGGGTATATGCTCACATTGCCTTCAATGCCAGAGACCGTGTTGTTGATCCAGTTCTCTGTCCCCGTGTCGAGCGAGGCATAGCGCTCATAATTGTTGTTCAGCATGTTGGAGTAATAACCCTTAAAATTGTAAGCGAATTGTTTTATGGGATTGCCCTTCACTTCAAGAGATATATTACCGTCCTTGTCTTTGCTGTAATCAAGCAGATTGGCCGATTCGCTGTTGTAGAACGCTGTTTCCCGGGTGCCGTCAGGGGGCTTGACCCCGGGCATTCCATATCTTCTGGCAATATAATTGCCATAAAGGGTTATGTTTATGGGAGCGCCTTTGTCAAGGACCAGCTTAACTGAAGCGTCATACTGACTGAGATAACTGTTATCGCGAAAACCGTCGGTTGCACTCTTGCCGGCGGTCAGATAGTAGCCGAAATCTTTTGTCAGGAACATGCCATGTTGAGCATAAAGCCTGTAAGTATTTTGTGATCCATAGCCTGCACTGACCTTGAGGTCGGTCTTGTCCTTTGTTGGACTTTTCGTAAAAATATTTACCGTGCCCCCCATGGCGCCTGAACCATAGAGCAGCGAACCGGAGCCCTTGACGACCTCGATCTTTTCGATGTTCTCGACAGGGATCTTGCCAAGATCAGCGGTGCCGAGGGAAGGGGAATTGATATTCACGCCATTTATAAAAACCTGTGTGGCGTCCGCGCCCATTCCGCGGATATGTATGCTCTGGTCTGATCCGCCATAATTGCCGTATGTTTGCCAATCAATGCCCGGTTCGTTTGCCAGAAGTTCCCCGACTGTCTTTGCGCCGGACATTCTGATATCTTCCCCATCTTTGATAATGACGGAATTTGGGATGTCCATGCGTTTTTCTGGCATTTTTGTCGCTGATACGACAATGTCTTCAAGCTTGTAAACTTCATCAGCATGAAGAAGCAAAGGGAAGGAAAGTAGAAAAAGGATGATGAGAGTGGTGAAGACGCGATCCATAGAGAACCTCCTTATGCCTCGTAAGGATTATTTCTCGAAGAATTCGGTCCAAGGTTTCCTGACTTAAGGGAGTGACAGCCAACGCGCCTTCCCATCCCGTGCTTCGCGGAACAGTGGCCGGCCCTGCGCCGTGCGTTGCTTAAACCCCATCACAGTTGCGGGACAGTGGAAGATTTTCACTTCACTTCCCTTGAAGATCGAACCATAACGAGTATATGAGAGTCTTTACCACAGGATTACCGGGAAAATCAAAAGATTCTTTTCTTTTTTACATGAGCTGTAATTGTGATAAGGTATACGAAAATTACCGGGATGGAATCGATCCGTGGCCGACTGTAAGGAAATTCAAAGGAAATTCAACGATTGCAATGTGGGGCGCCTGCTCGGGATAGAGGTGCTGGAGGTCAGCGAGGGCATGGCCCGCGGCAGGATGACAGTTCAAAGGAACCACACCAACGTTTTCGGCGGTATCCACGGCGGAATCCTTTTTGCCTTCGCAGACCACGTGGGAGGCGCGTGCGGGAACAGTATGGATTATAAGGCCCTCCTGGCCCGGTCCACTGCCCGATTTAAAAAAAGCGCAAGGGAAGGGGAGACGATATATGCCGAGGCCATGATAGTTCATTCAAAGAAAAAATTTGACAGGATAGATATCACCGTTACCAATGAAAGCGGCGATATACTGGCCGTGCTGGAAATGATCTCTTACGTTGTGGACAATGCGGCAAAGACTCCTTGACATTTTCGACACCCTCCTGAAAACGTTCGGGAAAAGAAACTGGTGGCCCGGCGAAACGCAGCTCGAGATCATCGTGGGGGCGGTCCTCACGCAGAATACATCCTGGAAGAATGTGGAAAAGGCGATCCTGAACATGAAGTCTGCCGGTCTCATGGACCTTGATACGCTCAATGCGGTAGAGGACCGGATCCTGGCTCAAAACATCCGTTCATCAGGATATTATAATTTAAAATCAGTTAGATTAAAGAATATAATTAAAGTAATATGTGAAGAATATTCATCATCTATTGAATTATTAAAAGATAATGATACTAATAGACTCCGAAAAAGACTCCTTGAGGTCAAGGGGATAGGGGAGGAAACTGCCGACAGCATTCTCCTTTACGCCTTGGACAAGCCAGTATTTGTTGTTGATACGTATACTAAACGTTTTCTCAAAAACCATGGTTTTTACCAGGGGGGTTACCGGTATTCTGATGTGCAGGCATTTTTCATGGACAACCTCCCGCTCGATGCATATCTATTCAACGAATACCATGCCCTCCTTGTGGCCCTGTGCCAGAACCACTGTTCCAAATCCCCGAAATGCGAAGATTGTCCGCTCAGGGAAGATAAAGAGGCGGTTTAAACAGTTTTTTGACCCTATTTGATGGAAACCTTGACGTTGCTTGTCGCCTTTTCGATCGTACCGATCCGGTTTGCGATCTCACCGGCATCGGCGAGAGTTTTGATGACACCGTCAGCATCGCTATCGTTGACGATGAGAACGAAGCCCGTTCCCATGTTCAAGGTGGAGCATATCTCGGCGAGGTCCATGTTGCCCATACGCATGATCGTGCGGAAGACGGGAGGGACCTGGTCCGGATCTACCCGCAGGCTCGTGGAGAGGCCATCGGGTATGATCCTCGATATATTGCCCGGAAGACCGCCCCCCGTAATATGGGCCATACCTTTTATCTGGAATCGGGCAAGGACTTCCAGTACAGGCTTTACGTATATTCTTGTAGGTTTTAAAAGCTCTTCGTACAGTTTACCCGGAAGACCTTCAACCTCTTCATCTATGCGGAATTTTTTGATCTCAAAGAAAAGTTTCCTTACGAGAGAAAACCCGTTGCTGTGCAGACCGTTCGACGCGAGGCCGATGACAGCGTCGCCCGCCGAGATCTTCGATCCGTCGATAATTAAACCTTTCTCGACGATACCTACGGCGAAACCCGCCAGGTCATATTCATCGTCTTTGTAAAAAGACGGCATTTCCGCGGTCTCTCCCCCGACCAGGGCACAATCGGCCCGAAGGCAGCCTTCGCATACACCGGCGATCACATGGGGGTAAACGTTCTCATCGATCCTGCCGCAGGCGTAATAATCTAGAAAGAAGAGGGGTTTCGCACCGAGCGTCAAGATGTCGTTCACGCTCATCCCGACAAGGTCTATCCCGACCGTGTCGTGCTTGCCTGCCATGAAGGCTATCTTCAGTTTTGTGCCCACTCCGTCCGTCGAGCTGACCAGAACAGGGTTTTTGTATGATGAGGGTATTTCGGTAAGGGCCGCAAAACCGCCTATCATGTTGAGCACACTGGCATTGTGGGTCTTCTTTATGCGTTGCTTGAGGCCGTCTATCAGACGGTCCGCCTTCGCAATGTCGACACCGGAATCTTTGTATGTGATAGTTTTCACGGCTCTAATCTATGATTAATCCAAAGTGGTTGTCAATCCAAAAAGAAACCCTTCTTTGCATCATGGCATCTTTGCAACGAAATCCTCCACGGGAATAGCCGGAATGGATATGATCTGTATAGTCCCCCTGGATCCGAGCTCGATGGACAGCTTTGCAATTGCTTCATTGTTTGGGGCTTCCAGTATGTTGATGAAATCATACTGACCAAGAACGGCATACTGGGCAAGGACTTTTGCACCCATGTTCTCGATCTCCCTGTTGACCTCTTCGATCCTTTCAGGATGCTTTTTGATCGTTTTTCTGCCTTCATCCGTCAGCGTGCTGATCAGGATATATATAGGCATATTACCACCCCCGATTTGTTAGTTTATAAGATTGTAATATACTCCCTTGAATTGTCAATATAAATGTAGTTCGAACCATTCGTCAGAGGGGTGGGAAATGTACGAAAATTCACATTACCTTTTGTGAAACATGTTATTGATTGAAGGTAAGAAATATGATACCATCTACGACTTTGAATATACGGTATTTTATATGAGTTTTTTTGTTCAAAAATTCACATTTCTATTCGGTCTTATAGCAACAGCGTCGTACTCTATCGACAATTAAACAACAGGAGGATCTATGGCCAAACCTATGGATCAATACAAGTGGCACGAATTAAATGTAGGCTGTGTTATTGAAGAGGTCGGTAATGCCATGGAGTACAAAACTGGCGACTGGCGGTCTTCTAAACCTGTATGGGACGATGCAAAGTGTATAAAGTGCGGCCTGTGCTGGCTCTTTTGCCCTGATTCGGCTATATACCAGAAAGACGACGGCCTGTATGCGGCCGACCTTGATTACTGTAAAGGTTGCGGTATCTGTTCGAAAGAATGCAAACCCGGCGCGATCACAATGGTGGAGGAAGAACGATGACTACAAAAAAAGGCATAGAAGTGTCAATTGCGGCATCGGAAGCTGCCAAACTGGCAAGGGTCGAGGTCGTCTCGGCCTATCCTATCACCCCTCAGACCCATATCGTGGAACACCTCTCGGAGATCGTGGCCAATGGAGAGCTTGATGCTGCATACATCAATGTAGAATCAGAGCATTCAGCCATGTCCGCATGCGTCGGAGCTTCCGCAACAGGGGCACGGACTTTTACTTCAACAAGCGCCCAGGGGATGGAGCTCATGCATGAGATCCTTTTCATCGCTTCAGGTATGAGGCTCCCCATTGTCATGGCAGCCGTCAACCGCGCTCTTTCATCGCCTCTTTCCATATGGGGAGACCACTCAGACGTCATGGCCGCACGAGATACCGGCTGGATCATGCTCTTCTGTGAGAACGGCCAGGAGGTCGTTGACACTACCATAATGGCGTTCAAGATCGCCGAAGACAGGCGTGTCCTCCTTCCCGTCATGGTGAACCTTGACGGGTTCTCCCTCAGCCATGTTATCGAACCGATCGAATTCCCTGCGCAGGAAGAAGTGGACAGTTTCCTTCCTCCTTACAATCCTCTCTATACGCTTCATCCCGACAAGCCCGTTACAATGGGAGCTTATGCCATGCCCGATCTTTACACCGAAGCAAAATACGGACAGGAGATTGCCATACGTAATTCCAAGGTTGTCGTTAAGGAAGTTATGGACGAGTTCGGAAAAAAATTCGGCAGGGCTTATAAACCTGTCGAAACATACAATACAGAAAAGGCCGATACTGTTTTCATTGCCCTGGGGGCAAACAACGAAAACATCAAGACCGCCATCGATGAACTGAAAGAGCAGGGTAAAGAACTTGGCCTCATATCTTTGAGGCTTTTCAGGCCTTTTCCGAGAGAAGAGCTCATCGAGGTGCTGAAAGGGAAAAAAGCTGCCGTTGTCATTGAGCGCGCAATGCCCGGCGGAGCAATGAACGGCCCCCTCTTCAATGAGATCGCAAGCCTTGCCGTGACGAACGGTTTAAACATTCGGCTTGAAAACTATATATGCGGACTCGGCGGGAGGGACGTACAACCTCACGAGTTCATAGAAACGCTTAATGAGGTCCTTTCATCGGAGAAGATAGCCTTCCCGGACAACAAGAACTACGGCGTGATAGGGGTGAGATCATGAGAATGAAAAGTCTTGAACGATATACCGATAATCCTGAATTTGAATTCGCTACTTCAGGCCACAGGGCCTGTCAGGGCTGCGCAGAGATACTGGCGCTGAGGCTTGCACTCAAGGTCTTCGGCAAGGACACTGTCATAGCCATGGCAACGGGATGTATGGAGATCATTTCCACACCTCTGCCGACAACATCATGGCGGCTTCCTTGGATACATGTGGCTTTTGAAAACACCGCCGCCGTTGCATCAGGTGTCGAATCGGGTCTCAAGATCCTTATGGAAAAAGGAAAGATCCCGAAAAAAGACATCAATGTTATAGCAATAGCGGGTGACGGAGGTACAAGCGACATAGGCCTTCAAGCACTTTCCGGGGCAATGGAGCGGGGACACAACTTCACCTATCTTTGCGTTGATAACGAAGCATACATGAATACGGGGATCCAGCGTTCATCGTCGACCCCGTATGGCGCAATGACCACAACGAGCCCTCCGGGCAAAAAGAGCATCGGTCAGTCCACGCAGAAGAAGAACATGCCGAAGATAGCGGCCGCGCACAACATTCCCTACGTTGCAACCGCCTGTCCTTCATATCCTTTCGATTTCCTCGCGAAAATAAAGAAGGCGCAGGCAGTCAAGGGCCCGGCTTATATACATATCCTTTCCGTTTGCCCCACGGGCTGGAGAATCCCCACCGATCAAGCCATCAATTACGGCAGACTGGCGGTGCGGACAGGGGTATTCCCGCTCTATGAAGTGGAAAACGGTAAATATAAGATAACCTACAGCCCGGAGCCTTTGAGGCCCGTATCGGAATACATCAAGGGTCAGGGGAGGTTCCGTCATTTGACAGATGATCTCATTGCCGAGATCCAGCAAAAGGTAAATCAGGACTGGCAGGAATTGAAGCTCCTGAGCTCATTGAAATAAAAAATCTTTTTCACATAAAAAACGCCGGTTTTTTAGCAGAACCGGCGTTTTTTATGTCCATTGGCCACACGCCTCGTCTGCATGCGTGTCGAAACAAAGGAAACTGTTTTTCTGTGACATTGGTCACAGAAAAAACGCTTTTATTTTTACTATTTGAAAAAATTTCTTGAAAAAAAGATTTAAAGGTATACAATATATCCATTCAATATATATAGTTTAGTGATTTTATGAGACCAAACCTTTATAACTCCTGTCAATTTCTAAATCAGGCATAAAGGATAACCAAATGCCCATTGATCTTAAAAAAATCGGAATCGCCCTCAAAGAAAAACGAGAAGAGAAAGGTCTTGCAATAAGCGATATATCGGATTCACTCTGCCTTCGTAAATCGTTGGTGCAGGCCCTCGAAAATGGTCAATGGGATATGCTTCCCCATGAGGTGTACGTCAGGGGATATCTCAAGGAATACGCGCAGCTCCTTGGTATCGATGAGGATATTGCCGGGGAAATGAACAAGGACATTGACGAGAAACCCCCCGCCGTTGAAATACCCATACAGCAAAAGGCCGCCGCCCGGCCAAAGCATGTCCAGAAGCGTGTCATCATATACCCGCTGTTCTTTGTCCTTATCATAGCTTTCTTTGTCCTTAATCAGGCGTATAAGGAACGTTCGGCATTCAAACAGGTGCCCCGGCAAACAGCGGAGCGGGCATCGGCAAGCGTGTCCCCTGCAAATACGGAAAAACAAAATCTTCCTGAATTTGCCGAAGTAAAAAAGCTTTTGATAACATGCCATGAAAGGACATGGATAAGCGTGGTCATCGACGGGGCGGAGAAAAAGGAATTCATGCTTAACCCACAGGACATTCTTGTCCTGAATGCGAAAGAGAACTTCGACATCCTTATTGGCAATGCGGGCGGGGTAAAGATGTCATTGAACGGCAAAGACGTGGAATCGGCCGGTCAAAGCGGCGAAGTCAAACGCGTCAAGGTTTCCTGATAAACAAATCCTGAAAAACTATGAAGTGAGCCTTTCCATCTCCGTCGCATCTATGTCGAAGTTGGCGTAGACCTTTTGGACGTCGTCGGAATCTTCAAGGGCTTCCATGAGCTTGAGCATGGTTTCCGCATTCTTTCCTTCCAGTTTGATAAAGTTTTGAGGGATCATGCTCATTTCAGCCACGATATAATTGATCTTGTTATTTTCGAAGACCTTTTTCAGGTTCTCGAAATTGGATATTTCCGTGTAGACCTCGATCTCGTTTTCATCATCGGAGATATCTTCAGCGCCGGCATCGAGGGCCAGTTCCATTATTTTGTCGCTGTCTACAGTTTTTTTATCGAAGGACATGAACCCTTTTTTGCTGAAAAGCCATGAAACACACCCCGCTTCTCCAAGATTGCCGTTCAGCCTTGAAAGTATATGCCTCACTTCAGCAGTGGTGCGCTTTTTGTTGTCAGTCAGTGTTTCTATGAGGATTGCGACGCCGCCGGGGCCATAACCTTCGTAGACGTATTCTTCGTAGCTTTCAGCTCCGTCGAGAGCCCCTGTTCCTTTCTTGACGGCACGTTCGATATTGTCTTTGGGCATGTTTTCAGCTTTAGCGTTATCGATGGCAACACGCAATCTGGAATTGGATTCAGGGTCGGCCCCGCCTATTCTCGCGGCCGTAGTGATCTCTCTGATCAGCTTTGTGAAGATCTTGCCGCGCTTTGCGTCGGCAGCGCCTTTTTTGTGCTTGATCGAACTCCATTTGCTATGTCCTGACATTTTGCCCCCAGGGGATCGAATGGTGGGCGATATTGGATTCGAACCAACGACCTCTGGTATGTGAGACCAGCGCTCTAACCATCTGAGCTAATCGCCCTTGCGCATTTCTTTTATTACATTATTGTGAAAAAGTCAACACAAGGCTGACGGCTTTTTCTATTCTAATTTGCACTGAATTCGTATATTATTTTTCACTATGCAATATGTTTTCGGACCCGTTCCATCCAGAAGGCTCGGTTTTTCTCTTGGAGTGGATATCATTCCCGCTAAATACTGTACTTATGACTGCATTTATTGCCAGATCGGCAAGACAACGAACAGGGAGATCGATCGCAGGAGCTTTTTTGATCCCCAGGTTATCATCAATGAAATAATAGACAAGACCACAAAGATCGGACCGGTGGATTTCATCACTTTTTCAGGATCTGGAGAACCCACACTCAACGCTGATCTCGGTATGCTCATAAGAGAGCTTAAAAAAAACACCGCCATACCGGTGGCCGTTATAACTAACGGTTCACTCCTGTACCTCGAAGAAGTGAGAAAAGACATCATTGAGGCGGACGTTGTACTCCCGTCCCTTGACGCCGTCAGTGAGGACACATTCAGATGCATAAACAGGCCCCATCCAGCGCTTGCTGTCGAAAAGGTGATAAGCGGCATAAAGACGTTCAGGAAGGAGTATTCAAGAGAGATATGGCTGGAGATCATGCTCATCAGGAACATCAACGACGAAACCATTGAATTGGAGAGAATGAAAAAGATTGTCTCCGGCATTGGCGCCGAAAGAGTTCAGCTGAACACCGTCACCAGGCCTCCCAGCGAAGGATCGACGGGTAGACTTCAGGACCGTGAACTCGCAAGGATATGCAAGCTCTTTGGTCCCGCATGCGAGATAATATGCTCCTTTGAAAAAACGGCAGAGATCCCGTCGCAGGCCGAGTGGACGGACATTATCATCGAAACGCTCAAGCGCAGGCCTCTCACCCTTGAAGATATCGTAAATACAACGAATTTATCTCACTTCCAGGCAAAAGGCAGACTCAGGGACATGGAAGAGCAGGGGCTGATCAAAAGCTACCTCTTTGAAGATAACACCTTTTACATGGCGACTTAATATCTTCGCTATGGCCTCATCAAAATCATATTGACAAACCGGCGAGCCAGCATTTACTATTACCGTACCCGCCGGGCGGCAACATAACAGGGGGGGTGTTCTTCGTTCCGGTGTTCTTTCCGGTATTCTATTATTGTTTATTATTTCGTTGAAGAGGAGGGGGTAGATGAAGATAAGGCGTGCTGTTATCAGCGTTTCCAACAAGGATGGTCTTTCTGACCTGGCATCGCTTCTCGGGAAGTATGGTGTTGAGATCCTGTCTACGGGCGGTACAAAGAAATATCTGGAGGGCATTGGTTTGAACCCAATGGAGGTCGGGGCTTACACGGGTTTTCCCGAGATCATGGACGGCCGCGTCAAGACATTGCACCCCAAGGTCCACGGAGGGATCCTCAATATCAGAGACAATGAAGAGCATCAAAGGGCAATGGAAACGCATGGTATCCGGCATATTGATATGATCGTGGTTAATCTTTACCCTTTTATCGAGGTGATAAGCAGAGGGTGCACATTTGATGACGCCATAGAGAACATCGACATAGGCGGTCCCTCCATGATCAGGGCCGCAGCCAAGAACTTCAAATATGTCACAGTTGTCGTCGATCCCCAGGACTACGGCAAGGTAATCGATGACATGAACGCAAATGAAGGGGCCACATCCGAAAAGCTGCGTTTTTACCTGGCAAAAAAAGTTTTTTTTATAACAAGTGGGTACGACAGGGCAATATATGATTACCTGTCTAAAATATAAATGATATCAAGAGGTTGTTTATGAACGTCCTTATAATAGGCTCAGGGGGACGAGAACATGCCCTCGCGTGGAAACTTTCCCAATCCAAAGACGTAGACCGGCTGTTTTGCGTTCCCGGCAACGGGGGAATCTCCGATGTCGCCGAATGCCATGATCTGAACGTAAGCGATACAGCAGGTCTTATAGATTTCGTGAGAAGGATGAAGATCGATCTCGTCGTAGTCGGGCCGGAAAACCCCCTCGCAGGCGGTATCGTTGATGCATTCGAAGAAAAAGGAATACCCATCTTCGGACCTGTTGCCAGGGGCGCGAATATTGAAGCAAGCAAGATCTTCTCAAAGGAGCTCATGAAAGCAAGCGGTGTACCCACCGCCCCATTTCAGATTTTTGACGATTACAGCAAGGCGATCGCCTTCATAGAAAAGAAAGAACCGCCCTTTGTCATCAAGGCCGACGGGCTATGCGCAGGGAAGGGGGCTTACGTTATCAGGGACATGGAAGAAGCGAAGGGGGTGCTGCACAACCTGATGGTCGGAGAGATCTACGGCAGTGCAGGCAAAAGGACTGTGATCGAGGATTTTCTGCCCGGGATAGAGGCATCCTATCTCGCCTTTGCCGACGGAGAAACGATCCTTCCAATGCCTGCCTCGCAGGACCACAAACCTCTTCTAGACAACGATCTCGGACCGAATACCGGGGGGATGGGGGCATACACGCCCATACCGTTCATCAATGATGCCATGGACAGGGACATACGCGAAAACATCATGCTGAAGACCATTGCCTCCATGAAAGAAATGGGCATCCCTTACAAAGGCGTTCTTTACGGCGGGCTGATGATTTCACAGGGGAAACCCTATGTCATTGAATTCAATGCCCGTTTTGGTGATCCCGAGACACAGCCTATCATCTTTAAGATGGAAAGCGACCTTTTGCCCGTTCTGGTTGCATCCGTTGAAGGAAAACTTAAGGATATCAAAGAGATAAAATGGAGAGAAGGTGTCAGCGTATGTGTTGTCATGGCTTCAGGCGGCTACCCTGAAAGACCGGAAAAGGGAAAGATAATAAGGGGCCTCGATCAATTCAAATCGGAAAAGGATATAATGGTATTCCATGCAGGCACAAGAAAGGCCGGAAATGAATATTTCACATCTGGCGGCAGGGTGCTGGGAGTGACAGCCATCGGCGCAGATTATGAAGATGCGATACGCAAGGCCTATGACGCGGTGAAAAAAATCAGCTTTGAAGGCATGCAATACCGGAAAGACATTGGCAGAAAAGCAACGATCATATAAGGATCGGGAAGCGTTTAAATAAAAAGCAGGAGGGTGCGATGTCGAGAGAATTCAATATCGGTGTGATACCGGGCGATGGAACCGGACCGGAGGTTGTGGCTGAAGGGATTAAAGTTCTCAAAGCGGCTTCGGAGAAATTTGGATTCTCGCTAAAGTTCACATACTATGATATAGGCGGTGAAAGGTACAAGAAAACAGGCGAAACCCTCCCGGACAGCATCCTGGGTGAATTCAAACAGTATGATGCGCTTTATCTCGGAGCAATCGGTCACCCTGATGTAAAGCCTGGCATCCTGGAAAAGGACATACTGCTCAGGACGCGTTTTGAGCTTGATCAATATATAAACCTGCGCCCCGTGAAACTCTACGAAGGTGTTGAAACACCGCTCAAGGACAAGGGACCAAAAGAAATAGATTATGTTATCGTTCGCGAAAACACGGAAGGCCTCTATGCCGGTGCCGGCGGTACTCTGAAAAGGGGAACGAAAGACGAAGTAGCCATACAGGAATCAATTAACACCAGAAAGGGTGTGGAACGCTGCATAAGGTTTGCCTTTGAATATACTAAAAAAAGGAACAAGGGTAAAAAACTGACGCTCTGCGGTAAAACGAACGTCCTCACATACGCCTTCAATCTGTGGGAAAGGGCATTTTATGAAGTATCGAAAGAGTATCCGGACATTGCCACAGACTACGCTCACGTTGATGCCACCTGCATGTGGATGGTCAAAAACCCGGAATGGTTTGATGTTATCGTAACTGACAACATGTTCGGGGACATCATAACGGACCTGGGCGCAATGACACAGGGAGGCATGGGTATAGCCTGCGGCGGGAACATCAACCCTGAGGGCGTTTCAATGTATGAGCCTATCGGCGGTTCCGCTCCAAAGTATACAGGAAAAAACGTTATAAATCCGCTTGCCTCCATGTTGGCCGGGGCAATGATGCTTGAGTTCCTAGGATTGCCAGAGGCATCTTCAGCTATTGAGAATGCGATTCAAAGGGCCATAAAGGATGACTTGAAATCGATGGAAGCAGGGAAAATGGGTATGGGGACAAAAGAGGTTGGAGATCTTATATCCGGATACGTTATTCAGTAGATAAAGAGCAAGGCATTAATGCCCGTTATTTGATGAAGATTCCTTTACTTTCCTGCTGAGCGTGTTCCTGTTGATGCCAAGAAGCTTGGCCGCCCTCGAGATGTTATTGCCGGTAATTTTGAGAGCAGTCTGTATAAAGACGCCTTCAATATGAGAAGATATTTTGGACAAAATGTCGTCTTCATCATTTACCTTAGATAACAATATCTTTTCGGCAATATTATCAAGTTTAATATCAAATAAAGAATATAAATGCTCGTTATTATTATCCATAATATAATCTATTAAATTTTCTGAGAGATTTTTCTATATTAGAAAAGAAATAACTTCCCGTGTCAATAACAATAATATGTTTTAAGAAATAAAAAAGCAATTAGCAAAAAAGGTTAAAATAAACAATGCGTTACGTAATGTCAAATTGGGGGCATTTTTATAAAGATGCTGATAATAGATATTATGTAAACTATTATCTATATGGAACCAGACAGATCCGTTAATCCATGTGAGATCCCCCCTGCTTCTCAAATGCCATTGCCATGCGTTGATCATATTGACAAAACCGGCTAATCGTTTATTATATTCATGTGAGCACTACTATTAACGACGACCTTAAGCGATGCTTCGAGATCCTTGGCCTGAATGAGAATTCCACTCTTGAGGATGCCCACAATTCTTACAAAAATATCACTGCTCAACGTTCTTCCTGGGATGATATAAAAGAAAAAACCTGGGCTTACGATTTCATAAAGGAGCATTACCGCTCTATTAATCATGAAATCTATCCAGAAGCTTTAAAAACAAGTGATGTTGCCGAATCTTTCACTGTAAAGGAAAAAGCTGTTGTTTCCAAAAGGTCTTTAAGAAAACCTTTTTTCATATCTTTTTTTATCGCCTTATTCATTCTGGCGCTGCTCTTCTTGATTTTAAGGTATAATGTTTTTGACCTTGCTTTTCTCAGAAAAGAAATGGATCTTTCTGCCCTGATCAGGTCCGTTAAGCCCGCTGTTGTGACAATCAGTACCGGTGAAACTCAACGCGGAAGTGGTTTTTTAATAAGCAAGGACGGCTATATAGTGACAAATGCTCATGTTATGCGTGATAAGACCGGAAAAGCTGCTTTTTCTGACGGATCGGTCATTAATGTGGAACTTGTTCTTGTGGACCCTGACCGTGATTTTGCGCTTTTAAAAGCCCTGGACAAAAGAGATTTTTCATTTCTTCCTCTTGGTGACAGCGCCAAATGCTCCGAAGGAGATACAGTTATAGCCGCCGGCACGCCACTTTCTTTTGAAACATCTTTTACCAGAGGGATCGTCAGTTCCTCAAAAAGGTCATTTCCCGCTTATAAATCAGCTTTCATTCAAACAGATGCGGCGTTGAGTCCCGGAAACAGCGGCGGGCCGCTTATCAACATGAAGGGTGAGGTTGTCGGAATCAATTCCCTGAAGATCTCCGGAAGGAATGTTGAAGGGATAGGTTTTGCCGTTTCCATCAATGATGTGAAACAACATATCATGAACAGGCGGCACATGTCCGACGATGATCTCAATAAAGAGCTTGCAAGGGTAGAAAGCAAGATTGAGGAAATGAATTCCTGGAGGGATGACGCGTCAAGAAACGCCGAAAAGAGCTTTAAAGAAAAGCAAATTGAAGAACAATGGGACCGTGAGCGTAGAAAGAAAGAATTCTATGACCAGGTAGATGAGGCAAATAAGAACCTTAAGGAACAGCGTATCAGAGAGGAAAAAAGGCTTCGCGAAGAGGCTGAACAATACAGGGGTCAGATGAAAGAACAAATGGAAGCCAGGAGAAAAGCCCTGTCGGAATGCCTGCAGACAGCAAATTATTATTATCAGCAGAACTGGAACGAGGCTTGCACATCAATCGGACAGCCGGGCCGATGCAAGCTTTCATATTCAGCCGCACACATCCTTGAACAAAGGCTGGTTCAGCAAAGGAATGAATGCTTCAGGTTATATCCTCAATAACATCTTTTTTAAAACCGTTTTTTTCCATCAACAACAATAACGGAGTCTTTCCCCAATTTATGCGCTTCCCGTGAGGCCTCGTCCACCTTTGATAAGACCATTTGCGCATCCAGGGTGCCGTCTATTTCAACAAGGCCTATGCTGTTGCCAAGGCGGTAAATTCTTCCGTCGAGGAGGAAATGAAACGATTCCAGGGCAAATTGAATGCGCTGTACGGCAAATTTTGCATCATCTGACGTTGCTCCCAGAAGGAGCAGGGCGAACCTGTCCTTTTCAATACGGATTATTATATCTTCCGTGCGCAGTCTGCTCTTTAAAAGTCCTGACAGCATTATCAGGATCTCATCACTTTTATTCTGGCCGGCAATAGAGTTCATGTAACCGAAATTTGTGAGGTTCAGATATAAAAGCGAACTCCTGTCCCCTTTTTTTGCATATTCAACGGCCCGTTTTGTTATTTCCTCAAGATATCTTAAATCCTGCAGGCCCATGTTCCCATCATTCATTACGAGATAAGAGAGCTTTTTCTCCTTTTCTTTTTGCTGTGTAATGTTTCTCATGATAATGGCCAGGCTTGTAACATTGCCCGTTAAATTGACAATCGGGTAGATAAAGTTCTCATAGTACAGTTCCTCCCGCGCATATTCGAAACGTACCGGTGCCCTTTCCCGCACGGCTTTATCCATCATTTCCCTGTTCAACCTCAGATCATTGTCGTCCAGCCATTCGCAAAGACCCGTTCCAACGATATCCCCTGTTTCCCTGCCCAACTTTTTGCTCATTGCATTGTTGACGGCAACGATCCTTTCCCCGGCATCGATAATAAAAGCCTCTTCGCCGATAACATCTATAAGTATGTTCAGCGCGCCTTCGATCTGATGGAACTTCTTTTCGATCCTTTTCCTTTCAGTTATGTCCCTTCCTACCGTATGATACTCTTTGACCAATCCCAGGTCATCGAAGATCGCCCTGGTTGTAAACTCCTGCCAGTGTATGGTGCCGTCAGGGAACATGACCTCATGTTCATAATGTGCAACGGGATTCCCGGGGGTAAGGAAAGATATTTTTTCCTTCATATATTCTTTATCGCCACTTAACGAAATAACTGGATCTTTTTCCCCGATCAGTTCATCCCGGTTTTTTTGTAAATATTTACAGTATGAATCATTTATGAAGAAGACCGTTGCGTCGGAAAGACAACTGCACACCAGTTCCGCCTGGTTTTCGGCAGCGGCCCGATAACGCCCCCCTCTTTTTTTGAAAACGTCATGGGTTTGCGTACATGCCTGTTGCGCGCTTTGTAACGATGCGATCCTGTCGCGTAATTCGACGATCTCACCCTGCAGATGTTCATTTGTTTGATTCTGATTCATAATTTTCCACCCCTGCTGTTTGGCCTGCTATTTATGTTTTACACCCTGAATTCTCCCATTACCTTCTGGAGATTCAGGGACAGGTTCATCAATGAACCGGCCGCCTGCGCTGTCTGTTCAGAATTGACCGATGCTTCGTTGGATATTTCAGCTATATGTTCGATGT
>ENA-UOWG01002062-UOWG01002062.1-activated-sludge-metagenome-genome-assembly--contig:-NODE-2062-length-18118-cov-5.614128_pt1 | contig 18118 bp, 17 predicted proteins | sample MGYA00238147_ERZ761563 | MGnify/ENA primary metagenome ERZ761563 (study PRJEB28884, sample SAMN05720216) | anaerobic digester metagenome | isolation source: active sludge of municipal... | reverse complement strand
GCAATATCGACCTCACGGCGATCATTGTCAATAACAGCGTATATGGAATGACAGGCGGTCAATATTCGCCGACAACTCCCTACGGGATGAGATCGACAACAACCGTCTATTCCAATGTCGAACACTCCTTCAACATATCCGAACTTGCCGTTACGGCTGGTGCGGTCTTTGTGGGGCGGGGGACCGTTTATCATGCCAAGCTTCTTGAAGGCCTCATGGAGAAGGCTTTCCATAAGGTCGGGTTCTCTGTCGTGGAGATCATATCCCACTGCCATACGCAGTTCGGGAGGCTGAACAGGATGGGCAGCGCCGTAGAGATGATGCAATGGCAGCGGGACCATGCGGTGACCGTTGAAAAGGCAGCCCAGATGAAGGAGGCACAGCTGAAGGACAAGTTCAAGATCGGCATCCTCGTGGACAGGGAACTTCCGGCCTATCAGGATGAATACGAAAAGGTCAGGAGCTGGTCTAAGGGTGTGGAGAAAAAATAACATGAGCTTCCGTTACGATATACGTTTGAGCGGTTCGGGCGGCCAGGGCATCATCCTCATGGGCATCATCCTTGCCGAGGCCATAGGTATCTACGACGGGAAGTTTGTCGCCCAGACGCAGAGCTACGGTCCTGAGGCGAGAGGCGGTTCAAGCAAGGCAGAGGTGGTTGTGAGCGATACGGAGATAGACTACCCAAAGGCGATGCAGCTCGACCTCCTTGTTGCCATGACACAAAAATCCTGCGATGATTATTACATGGACCTTAAACCTGACGGCATTCTGATCGTCGATTCCACCTTTGTGAGGCAGATCCCGGTTCCCAGGGCCTACCAGATACCCTTTACCCGGATCGCACGCGAGAATCTCAAACGCGAAATGGTGGCGAATATCGTCGGCCTGGGTGCCATTGCCAGACTGACTCCCGCCGTATCACCGAAAGCAATTGAAACAGCGGTCCTTGCCCGTGTCCCGAAAGGTACGGAGAAATTGAACCGTGATGCCCTCCAGGCGGGCATGAAGGCTGCACAGAAATTGAAAGGCCTGACTTTTCCCGAAGCACCCTCCGAGCTCGAAGATGAAGATACATGAGTATCAGGCAAAAAAGCTCCTTCAGGAATACGGCATCCCAATCCCGAGAGGGCAGATAGCGAAGACATACACAGAGGCGCTTCAGACCGCCGGAAAGATCGGCAGAGGGCCGTTCGTGCTCAAGGCCCAGATCCATGCAGGAGGCCGTGGGAAGGCAGGCGGCATCAAGACGGCCAGCAGCGGTGAAGATGTGGGCCGCATGGCGTCGGAGATGCTCTCGAAGGTGCTTGTTACCACCCAGACGGGCGAAGAAGGCAAGCCAGTACAGACCCTCCTTGTCGAGGAGGTCCTGGAAATAGGCAGGGAGATCTACCTCGGGATTGTCATCGACAGGCAGAAGGCATGCCCGGTGATACTTGCCAGTTCCGAAGGCGGGGTGGAGATAGAAAGACTCGCACGTGAGGAGCCGGACAAGGTGATCACCGAGGCTGTAGACCCCTGTGTGGGGCTCAGGCCTTTCCAGGCGAACAGGATATTTTACAGTCTGGGGATCGACCAGAAGCTTGCCAGGCAGGCAATGGCGATCATTATAGGGCTATACCGGCTCTTCATCGAAAAGGACTGCTCTCTCGCCGAGATCAATCCCCTTGTTATCACGAAAGAAGGCAGCCTTGTCGCCCTCGACGCAAAGGTTACCGTCGATGACAATGCCCTTTTCCGTCATCCCGAGACAGCGGCCCTGAGGGACATAGGCCAGGAGAACCCGCTTGAAGTGGAAGCGGCGAAACACAATCTCAATTACATCAAACTGAAAGGGAGCGTCGGATGCATGGTGAACGGTGCCGGGCTTGCCATGGCGACCATGGACCTCATCAAGCTTGTCGGCGCAGAGCCTGCCAATTTTCTTGATGTGGGAGGCGGGGCGACGTCGCAAATGGTGAAGGAGGGTTTCCGGATCCTTTTATATGATAAGGATGTAAAGATGATCTTCATTAACATCTTCGGAGGGATATTGCGCTGTGATACCCTTGCGCAGGGAGTGGTCGACGCGGCCCGCGAACTGGTCATCGACATGCCCATTGTTGTCCGTCTCGAGGGGACAAACGTGGAAGAGGGCAGGAGGATACTCGCGGAATCAGGATTAACCTTTACCGTGGCAACAGGACTGGAGGATGCAGCGAAGAAGGTAGGGGAGATAATCAACGGGTATAAGGAAGGAATAAGATAATAACCGGCAGCCAGGCGCCAATGACCAAAGAAATGAAAAAGCGGCCGGATCGGGCCTTTCTTTTATTGGCCATTGAGATCTGGTCATCGGTCAATTGAAATTATGAGCATACTTATAAATAATGATACAAAGGTCTTGATCCAGGGGATAACCGGTAAAGAGGGTGCGTTCCACACCGGCCAGATGGTTGCCTACGGGACGAAGGTGGTAGCGGGGGTGACGCCGGGGAAGGCCGGCCGGTCATTTGACGGAATACCGGTCTACAATACAGTGAAGGATGCAAGGGCGGCCACCGGAGCTGACACTTCGGCGATATTCGTACCGCCGGCGTTTGCTGCTGATGCCGTGATGGAGGCCATGGACGCCGGAGTGGAAACGGTGGTTTGCCTTACAGAGGGGATACCCACCTTCGATATGATAGCCGTCAGGCAGTACATGAAGGGCAGGGACGTAAAGCTCATCGGGCCGAACACACCGGGCGTAATATCTCCGGGTTCGTGCAAGATCGGTGTCATGGCAGGATATATCCACGCGCCTGGACCGGTTGGCATTATGTCACGCAGCGGCACCCTTACATATGAGGTCGTTGACCAGCTAACGAAGATAGGAATAGGGCAGTCTACATGCGTGGGGATCGGAGGCGACCCTATAATAGGGCTTAACTTCGTAGATCTGCTGGCCATGTTCGAAAAGGACGAAGACACACAGGCGGTCGTGATCATAGGCGAGATAGGCGGCAGCGCTGAGGAGGATGCCGCGGAGTATTTCCGCCGTCACATGACGAAACCAGTTGTGGCCTTTATCGCAGGCATCACAGCGCCTCCCGGCAGGAGGATGGGCCATGCAGGGGCCATTGTTTCGGGAGGGAAAGGCACGGCTGCTGAAAAAATAAGCGCACTTGAAGATGCTGGCATCACCGTTGTAAAAGATCCGGCCCGGGTTGGAACGACTGTTCAGAACATTCTTGCAGGCAAAAGATAGATCAAGGATGCGTGCCGTCAATGCCGGCCCGAAAGGAGATAGGAAATGAAAAGCAAAAGGTCCTCAAGAGTTTTGTTGTCAATAGTTGCCCTGATCTGTTTTTTACCTGCGGGCGCCGCGGCGCTTTATGGTGAAAACGTTGTGGATGCCTGGAAGGACGTTAAGGCACCGCCTGCTCCGGAATTGAAACCCGTTGTCCTCGATAGGGCATCGACGGCGCTGCTGCTTTTGGATTTCAACAAGCAGGTCTGTAACAACGAAAGGCGGCCCAGGTGCATAGCATCCATACCGGCGGTGTCCAGGCTTGCAGAAAAAGTGCGCGGAAGCGGGGCGGCTGTGGTGTACAGCCTCACCGCAGGATCCGTAATAAGTGATGTCGCACCGGCGCTGGCCGCTAAGAGCGGCGAACTTTCCGTAACATCGGGGCCTGATAAATTTTTCAGGACTGACCTGGAAAATATATTGAGGCAGAAGGGCATCAAGACCGTCATAATCACGGGGACGGCAGCCCATGGAGCGGTGATCTACACCGCGAGCGGAGCTGCGCTGAGGGGTTTTACGGTCATCCTTCCCGTTGACGGTCTCTCCGCGGAGGGTCTGTATCCGGAGCAGTATACCGTATGGCACCTCCTCAACGCTCCCAGGGTCTCGACCCAGGTGACGGTTACACGAACGGATATGATAAGTTTCAAGTAATATAAGTGTTTGTTCATCGCTTGCCCGGGATTGAAGGGGAGTGATCGATGTCAATGGAGAGAACGGAAAGAACGGTCATTATCACAGCGACATTGAGTGCCCTGTTCGCTGTGGCTCTCCTGCTGCTGGCTGTCCGCTTCCGCAGTGTTTCTTTCCTGGCGGGCGGTCTTCTCACCGTGTCCCGGGTTGTGACCGGGTTTCTCGTTGCCGCCGGTATACGGTTGTCAAAAAGACATACAGAACATTTCAGATCGGGACTCTACAAACTTGAAAACCTTGTTGCGACGGGCATTGGGATCCTCATCCTTGTCGGCGCCTATGAATTGGGCTTGTTTGTCTTTACGAGAATGAAGACGGGTGAAGTTCTGATGACCGAGCCTGGAAAGGCCATACCCGTCCTTCTTTTCGCGTCCATTCTTGCCTTTGCGGTTGCCATGTTTAAGAACAGAGTTGCGAAGCAGGAGAACTGCCCCAGTCTCATGGCAGATGCGCGGCATTCCGCCGTTGATTCGGCTGCCATGTTCATCATTGCCCTTGGCGTCGGGGTCTCGGCGGCCGGCATTCACGCCGCAGACCTTGCGGCCGCATTGATCGTGTCTCTGATCGCGTTCATAAGCGGCGGCCGAATCACCATTAACGGCATCAAGGTGCTCCTTGACGCATCAATTGAGAAAGATATCCTTGAGGAGATAAAAACAATAATCAGGGAAGATCCTCGAATACGGGACATTGCTGAGGTAAGCGGGAGGAATTCCGGGAGTTATCGGCTTATCTTCCTCAAGCTGGTCCCCTATCAGTACGATGTTCAAGCTGCCTCTGGCATAACTGATGATCTCAAGAAAAAGATCAGGGGAAGGATCAGGAACATCGATGATATCTCCATCGAATATGGTCAGGAAAGAGGTGACAGGAAATATGTCGCCATACCCCTCGACGAAACCGCCAAATCAATCGGTGATAATCTTTTTGGAGCCGCGGATTTTGCTGTTATTGATATTGACATGGCGCACCGCAGTGTGATCGCCAAGAGAATCGTTAAAAACCCTTTTACCGGCGAAAGACCGGGCGATGAGGTCAGGCTTGCGGTCCTGCTGGCAAGACAGGGCGTGGATGCCATCATTTTCCGGGGGACGTCCCAGGGGGGAGATGCAGCACAAACACTCGAGGCATACGGGGTAGACCTTTTGCCATGGACACAGAAGGCAGCGGAGGCAGACATAGAGACCGTGGCGCTGGGATCAATGGAAAAACTTCAGAGTTCCGGGGACCGGATGCCATGATGAAAAAAGCCGAAAAGGCCGAACTCATATCCATAGTCTGTTCCATATTCATGGCGGCAGCGATGTTGCTTGCTGCGCGTCTGAGCGGGAGCGTTGGCATCCTCGCTGAAGGCATCGATACAGTGGTGGATGTGGTGGCTTCCCTCGCTGTTCTTGTTGGAATGAAGCTTTCGGAGCGCCATACCAGTTCCTTTCCTCAGGGTCTCCACAAGCTCGAGAACGTCATTGCGGTGGCAATAGGGATACTGGTCCTCATGAGCGCCTGGGAACTGGCGAAGGAATCGCTTGAGCGCATCTTCGAAGGAGGGCGGCCCATTGAACAGCCCTGGCTTGTCATCGGCGTCATGGGGGGTGTCGTGCTCATTACCGGGGTGCTGGCATGGTATAAGAACAAGATAGGCACACTGGAGAACTCGCCAAGCCTCAAGGCCGATGCGAAGCATTCATGGACAGATGTTTTGGCGAGCGCCGCAGTAGTGGCGGGCGTCTGTTTCCAGATGATCGGGATACCGCATACAGACGCTATCGCGGCATTGATCGTTGTTGCCGCCCTGGCATGGTCGGGGATCGGAATAGTTCTCGACGGGCTCAGAGTGCTCCTGGATGCTTCCATTGAGAAGGAGATCATAGATCAGGTATGGCAGTATGCCGGAGGTATACCCGGTGTAAAAAGGATCGCAAGGGTCGATGGCCGCAATTCCGGGAGCTATCGTTTCATCAAGATATCTTTTGTGCCAGATTCAGCCGATCTGAATGTAGCAGACGAGATTGCCTTGAACGTTAAAAACGCGATCCGAGACGAGCTTGAGCATGTGGACCGGGTTGATGTGGAGTTTCTCATGGAACCGCAGGACACGATCACCTGGGCGGCGCCTCTTACCCATGACGGCGGCCGCCTTTCGGAGGACTTCGGCGCTGCGCCGATGCTGGGATTTTTCGAGGTCGGCCTATCCCGGGGAAAGATCATCCGGGAGGACATAGTCTCAAACCCTGTTGAGGGAAAAGAAGAGGGCAGGGATATCTGGGCAGCCGTGGTCCTTGTTAAACGGGGCGTCAATGCGCTCCTGACAAGAAGTGAGTCTTTTTTAACCACCGGCGCCGGTTACGTGCTTGAAGCAAACGGTATAGAAACTGTACAGACAACCGAAGTGAGGAACATGGATGAAGCCAGGGAGTATCTCGTTAAATACCCGCTGAAAAGATCTGCCTGAAAAACGACAAAAATATTGCCTTCGAGCCCCCTTACTCGCGTCCGGGGGGTTTGGGTCTTTCATTCTTCCCTTTGAACCACCCCTCGTTTGCTTTAGGGAAAGAGTCAAAACGGGGGACGTATGGTTTAATATCAAGCAGCGGGGTGTTGTCCAGAACGTCTATTCCCCCGACCTTTAACTTGCTTCCCTCCCTTCCGAAGAGCTCAACGACAGTGAGCCCTATGCTGTTGGGTCTCGACGGGAAGCGGCAGGCGAATATCCCGTGGGGTTGGTCATCAAGCAGTACAGGCCGCACCAGTTCGGCCCGTGCCGATACCCTGTCGAAATTGTAAATGAGGAATATGTGAGAGAAGCCTTCGATATCTTTGAGCCCTTCCCCATAACCAGGGTAAAGTTCGACCCAGCCGGTCATTTCGGGCCGGAATACACCCTGTATGGGTGTTTCCTCCTTTGTCTTGTATGGAGAGCGGATAACGCCGATAGGCCTTAATTCAATGCACGTCATCAGACGAAGATTAACACATCGGCCTGCGCACTGTCACCGCATTTCTTTGAAGACCGAATATGCCTCCATGAACGTTGGAAACCCCGCCGTCTGGATCGTAAGCAGCAGGGCGTGCATGATCTCATCATTTGTCGCCCCGGCCTCTTTTGCTTTTGCGATATGGGTCTCAAGGGATATTTTGTGGTTGCTTGCGCATGAGATCGCCACTTTGATGAGCCACCTGGTCTTCTCGGGCAGAGGGCCCGCTTTTTCATGGATCTCTTTCCCAAGGGCTTCATGGGTTTTGTAAATAGCCGGGAATTCTCTTTTGAACTTTTTAAAAGAAGCGTGAATGTCCTTCATGGCCATCCTCCTTTTGTTGCAGGATTATTCGCAGGTCTCTTAGACTAATTATAGCCCGCCGCCTTTTTCTGTCAACTGGCGGACACATTGTGCCCGGACGAAAGAGCGGGTGTTATTGTTTTGCAACACATTGGATCAATGTCTTTACGGCCCGTTACCGATACGGTCACTTGACAGATCATCAATATGGGTCTAAATATATTAATAACTTTAACATTCCAACAGGTAAGGAGGAGAAGACATGAAGATCAGTGCGCGGAATTTATTAAAGGGCAAGGTAAAGGCCATCACGCCGGGTGCGGTCAACACGGAGGTGATCATCGAGATCGCCGGCGGTGCCGAAGTTGTTTCCATCATCACGAAATCTTCGGCGGAGAGCCTGGGTCTTGCGAAAGGCAAGGACGTGTACGCAGTAATTAAAGCCACAAATGTGATCGTTGGCGTCGATTAAATCTTTTCGGTCACTTATGCAGCCAGGCAACGGCTGGATAAGTGACCGTATTTTTCTACGGATTGTTTCCGAAGATAATTGTGCATACCTTGTGAAATCAGCAGTATTCGAGAGTATGTGAACATCTTTTTATGCGAAAACACGTGATATACAGGCAGCATGTAGCTGGCGGTGTGTCCTGTTTCACCCCAGCCGCCTGAATGCGGTTGCCTTTATCGCGGCATAGACCTCATTTTCCTTCGTTATCCCCAGTTCTTCAACCGCCTGCCTGACAACCTCTGCCACGAGGCGCTGTCCTGAGCATTCCAGTTCCACCCCGAGCCTGTGGCCTGTTTCGAAAATGTCCGTTACACGGCATTGCAGAAGATTGCGCGCGCTGATCGCCTCGGGATGGCGCTTGAAGAGAATAATGTCCGTGGATGGAAGCTCGAAGAACGCCTCCGGCAGGTCACTGCCCCCGGAAATGAACAATCGCTGGCCGCCCCAGTCATATACGTAAAGGTTTCCAAGACGGTCCAGAGATCGAAGTTTAAGAAGATTTATATAGCCTGCCTTGCTTTCACCCATATATGCTCTCGCCAGCTGCTCCAGCGACATCTGGCTGGCAACGCGCCCTTCGACCACTCGAAGCACTTTGTCCGTCATGATCCTCATCTCGGTCAGGGAATGGGAGATGAAGAGATAGGGGATATTGAATGTCTCGCAGGCGCCTTTCAGGAACGGGATGATCTGGAACTTGAGGCTGTCGTCCAGGGCAGACAATGGTTCATCCATGACGAGCAGCCTGGGGTTGGAAAGGACTGCGCGGCCTATGGCCACCCTTTGTTTCTCGCCTCCAGAGAGGTTCCGTACCCCCCTGTGAAGCAGGTGGCCGATCTGCAGGACCTCGACCAGACTGTCCAGTTTGATCTTCCGGTCCTTATGTTCACAGCGCCTGTAGCCGTAAAGAAGATTTCCCCTGACGCTCAGGTGGGGGAAGAGGTGGGGACGTTGGAAGACCATCCCGATGCGCCGGTGTTCCACTGGAACGTTCACTCTTTTTTCACTGTTGAAGATCTCCGCGTCGTCAAGGAAAACTGCGCCGCTGTCCGGATGGTACAGACCCGCGATGAGCCCTACCAGGGTGGATTTTCCGCTCCCAGACGGGCCGAACAGGCCAATGCGCTCACCCTCTACATTAAAGTTCGTGTCGATGGTAAAAGTTCCGAATCTCTTTTGTACCGAAACGCGCAGGTCCATATCAGTCGCTCCTTGCCATGCGCCTGCCCAGCCACTCATGAAAGATGAGCATGGCCACCGAGATACTGATAGAAACAACGCAGAGGGACAATGCCATGGCATCTCCCCGCGGCGTGTTGACATAGTCGTAAATGGCAAGGGGTATGGTCTGGGTGACACCGGGGATGTTCCCGGCAACGATGATGGTGGCCCCGAATTCACCCAGCCCCCTTGCGAACATGAGGACCGAACCCGCGATGATCCCCCGCATTGCAAGCGGTGCGATCACGGTCGCTATGGTGTCGAACCATCCGGCGCCAAGGGTCCGGGAGGCCTGAATGAGCCTCACATCGATCGTCTCCATGCCGGTCCGGATCGACCTCACCATGAGAGGGAAACCCACCACCGCCGTGGCAACGACCGCAGCCTTCCAGGTGAAGATAAGTTTTATACCCAGCGGCTGGAGCACCATTTTCCCAATGAATCCCTGCTGTCCCAGGAGCAATAGCAGAAGATAGCCGATCACCACGGGCGGAAGTGTCAGGGGAAGATTGACGATCACATCTAGGATAACCTTGCCCCTGAATTTCCGATACGTCATGAGGTACGCGACGGCAAAACCGAAGGGAAGTGACAGCAGGGTCGCCACGACGGCGACCCTGACTGACAACAGCATTGCAAGGTAATCGGTGTGGGTAAAGCCGAACATGGAAAATTATTTCACGGCAAAACCGTGTTTGACAAGGATCTTTTTCGCCTCGTCTGATTGGAGATACTTATAGAATGCCACGGCCTCGTTCTTTTTGCTCCCGTCAGCCGTCAGTCCGGCCGGATAGGTCACCCTTGGGTAGAGGTCCTGCGGAACAGTGAAGAGGGTCTTCACGTTTTTGGCGAGAAGCGCGTCGGTTTTATATACGAACGCTCCATCGACCTCACCGCGGTCGGCATACATCAGGCATTCCCTGACGTCCTTGGCCATGACCAGTTTGTTCTCGAGCTGCTTGTCGATACCGGCTTTCTTAATGGCCTTTTCGGCGTAATCACCGGCCGGAACGCTCTTGGGGCTCCCTATGGCGATCTTCTCAAGTTTCACCACATCCTGGAGTTTGCTTATTTTCAATTCCGGCTTGCCCACAAAGACCACTTCATTGTAAGCGAAGGTGGTTGTATAGCGGGCATCTACCAGCTTTTTCTCCTTGAGGTAGTCCATCCATTTCAGATTAGCGGACAAGAAGATGTCACAAGGGGCGCCGCTTTCGATCTGTTTTGCCAGAGCGCCTGAGCTTCCGAAGTTTTTCTGGAATGAAACGCCGGGGTTCTTTTTTGCAAAATTGTCCGACAGCTCGGTGACCGCGTCTCTCATACTGGCCGCAACGGACAGGTTGAGTTCGGCAGAAATGGCCGAACCGGTCAGAAGCACGAAGAAGAATACGCACAAAAACAGTTTAATGGTGATCTTTTTCATCTTACATTTTCCTCCCGTATGTTTTTATTTCCAAAAGGCGTCGAAGCGGACCACGTCAATCTTTCCAGGCACAATAATGCGTTTCCCTGCCAGGACAGCCAGCCTGTCACATTATTTCACCAGCTTGCGTTATAGCTATATGACTATAACGAACGGCAAAAAAATATCTGCTTCCGCTGCCGCCCGCTGTCCGAAATAATGGTGATTGCGCTTCTTCTGTACTTCACCGTCATATCTGGCTGGTCATCTGTCCTGTACTTGCGAGTCATACCACGGCATATATATAACACAATACGTTCCGCGCATACAAGGTATGTTTTGCATCGACTCTGCGGTTATCAGTTCGCCATGAACAAGAAAGAGGGCCCATGCGAAAAAACATCTCTGTCCTGGAAACGGTTATGACCGGCTTCTCTACCGGGATTGTCAGGGGCCTATCTCTATAAGCAGGTCCCCGCTCCTCGCCGGGTCATATCCTCCAAGGGATGCGACCCTGTCGCGGAACCTCCGTGAGCGGATCGTGTCGATCACTGCCTCGATATTGGGATCATGAAGGATTGCCGTCGGAATTACCAGGTCGTATTGCTCTTCGTGCATGGGGATAAACCCCAGGCCGAGCGCTTTCGCTGCAGCGTAGATGGCCATACCGCAGTCCGCGGCGCCGCTCAGTACATCCACTGCCACTGACATGTGGGTAAATTCTTCATGAGCGTAGCCTTTTATGGATTCAGGAATTATGCCATGACGGGCAAGGTTATAATCGAACAATATGCGGGTGCCCGAGCCTGCCTGCCGATTGACAAAAGAGATGTCGTCCCGGGTGAGATCCATGAACCCCTTTATCCCCTTCGGGTTGTTTTTCTGAATGACCAGGCCCTGTTGCCTGAGGACGAGGCGGAAGAGACTTACCCTGATGCCCTTGAGGTATTGCCTGATATAGGAGGCGTTGTACTCGCCGGTTTGTGTGTCAAGAAGGTGAGAGCCGGCGAGATGACACAGCCCCTTCCTGATCGCCATAAGGCCGCCAAGGCTTCCAACGTTACCCGATGATATCCGTATATTTCTCGCCGTATTTTGCCTGATCTCATCGGCAAGGATATCAATAGTGATGTCGTGGCTGCCGATCACGACCACCGTGTTCATCAGCTCTTCATCGCTTACCAGCAACTCGGCATCTACCGTTTCATCCTGAGAGACACCTTCGGAAAAGGGAGGGATCCGTATGATACCTTCCGCCCTCGTGAAAGTGGTTACGGACCCTGCCGACCTTGGAAGAGGCGTAGCTATGAGCCGGTCACCGACCTTTCCGATATTCACACGGATGAACTCCTCTGTGCCCAATTTCGAAGGGATATCCCTTGATGGTTTAACAGGGACGCATATGCCCTTTGGTTCAGTGAGGCATTGAAGACCGAAAAGGAGGGGCCTGGCAAATTGTTCAAAGGCCATGATGGCAGAGACGGTATAACCCGGAATACCGATGACGGGCTTTTCTTTGATAACGCCGAGGATGGTAGGTTTTCCGGGCATCATGGCAACGCCATGAACAAGGACTTCCCCTACCTGCGCCACTATGTCGGCGGTGTAGTCCTTTGAGCCCGCCGATGACCCGGCGTTTATAATGACAAGGTCCGGGTTGGAGTCCAGTGCCTTCAAAAGGGCATCCAGTATGTCCTTTTCATTGTCGGGAGTTATATCAAAAACACAGGGTTCACCATGTGCTTCGCGGACCAGCCCGGACAGGGTTATGGAATTGGACTCAATGATCTGGTCTTTTTTTAACCGGGCAGGATCTGTTATGTCCCTGCGGTGGACAAGCTCTGTGCCGGTGGGAATTATAATCACCCTGGGTCTTTTCCGGACCATTATCTTAAAAACGCCCGCTGTGGCAAGCGCCCCCATGTCGCAGGAACGGACCACGTGGTTCTGGGGGAGCAGGAGCTGGGTGGCGACTATGTCCTCACCCACCTTTCTTATGTTCTGCCATGGATAAGCAGGGGAGAGGATCTCAACGGTCCTCTCGTCAAGCTGATGCAGCTTTTCGACCATGATAACGGCATTATAGCCTTCAGGCAGGGCGCGACCGGTATCGATCCACAGGGCGCTATCACCTATTCTGAGGGTTTTGGGTGTTTTCTCGGTGGCCCCGTATGTCTCTTCGGCCTTGACGGCAATGCCGTCCATGGCAGCCGAGTGAAATGACGGCGCGGAGACCTTTGCGAATACCGGCTCTGACGTAACGCGTCCCAGGGAGTCTTCGACGTTTATCTCCTCGGGGAGGGTCCTCTTGCCATGCCACACCTTCAAGAAGATTCCGCGGGCCTCTTCAAGTCCCTTCATTGCCAGATATACATGCCTTTTCATCGTCTATGCCTTACCCTTAAAAGGCCTGAAGAGCATTACATCAACGATCTGCCCCCTGTAGAGGCCTTCAGTGTTCCTGTCTATTTTTAATAATCCGTGCGCTTCAACCAGTGTGGATAACAGCCCTGATTTACCGAAAACCGGCTCCGCGAAAAAACGTCCGCCTCTTTTATCCAGTTTGACCCTTATGTAGTCATCTCTTCCGCTGGCAGATTCCATGTTGCGTTCAAGCTCGGCCTGCTGGTAAAAATGATTGCCTTCTAATGTGTTCGTTTGTCCCGACAGTCGTGACAAAAATGGATCGAGGAAAACCTCAGCGATAACCATGGCTGAAGCAACGTGGCCCGGCAGTCCGAACACGGCCTTGTTATCGATCCTGGCGACTATGGTGGGCTTGCCCGGGCTTATCGCTATGCCGTGCACGAGCAATTCCATGTTGTCAAAGGATTCCAGGACCCTTATTGTCATGTCTCGCGCTCCCACAGAACTGCCTCCGGATATCCACAGGGTGTCGTTTGTGTCCAGGGCACTTAGAACTGTTTCCCTCAGGTCGGTGAAACTGTCTTTACATAGTCCCATATTGACGGCAATTGCACCGGCCTGAGTGCAGAAGGCGTTCAGGGTATAGCTGTTTATGTCGCGCACCTGTCCGGGACCGGGTTTTCGATCGATGGGTATCACCTCATCTCCCGTGGAGACTATTGCGACCCTCGGTCTTTTATAGACGAGAAATTTTTGTATACCCAGGCCCGCAAGGATGCCTATGTCCTGCGGCCTGAGAACAGCGCCTTTCTCAAGTACCACTGTTCCTTTTTTCAGGTCATCGCCGGGCCTTATCACGTTCTCAAGGGGTGATACGGTGCGGTTCACTTCGATCGTCTTTTCATCAAGGAAATTGCAGTATTCAAGCATTACCACGGCATCAGCGCCATCGGGGATCATACCGCCCGTTGATATTTTCATTGTTTTACCAGGTGTAATCGTGCCATCCGGCACCTGGCCCATGAGCACCTCTCCTGTCAGCTCGAGAAGGACCGGAAGATTTTCAGAGGCGCCGAAGGTATCCCTGGCACGGACAGCATAACCGTCCATGGTAGACCTGGGAAAACCCGGCAGGTCTTCTTCGGAAACGATCTCTTCGCTCAGGACGCGGTCAAGAGCGTCTCCTGTGAAGATCGTTTCAGTGCCGACAGGGTCGAAATCCTGCAATATCTCGAGGACCTCTTCGGATGTTTTGACTTTAAAAAACAAAACCTCGTCTCCTTTTGGATCATGTACTCATCGGCAGGGTCGCCAGAGCGGTGCGTATGGTTCTTAATCCAGGTAAAGCTCGGTCTTTTTGATGCAGCTCATCTTCGTCAGCCTGGTAAGACCGTAACGGCACGCTTCGAATGAATCATTGCTTGCCGGTGAGCTCACGGCCACCAGGGAGATCAGGTCACCGATATGCAGAAGGCCGATCCGTCTGGCCAGGAGGACATCATCGACTCTCCAGCGGTTTCTGATATCTGCCTCGATCTCTGATAATTCTGTTTTCAGATCGCCATTTTGCTCGAAACGGATGCCCGATGATCGTCTCTCGCCTATCCGGCTTTTCACAACTGAGTAGTGGAAGATTGCTGATCCGGACGTGTTGTGTTTCCGGAGCTTTTCGAATATCTCCCCGGGATCCAAAGGGCGTTCTGTAACGATATCCACATGCACCTCCATGGAATTTGCGTGATATCCGCGATTTCCTTGTTGTGATGATGACTCCAGGGGTGGTGCTATACAGGAGTTTTCGGATCATGGCGGCAACACCGAAACTACACCCTTTGTTTTTAGCAAATTAACCCTAAAATGTAAATAAGAAAGAAATGGCAGGGCTTCCGGGCGGGAAGGGTGCGTCCCGAATGGTTCCCTCGGTGCCCGAACAGGCCCGTGGAGAACAGGAAGGGTGTCAGTATATTGACATGATTTGCGACTAAGTGGTAAATTATACGACGTTTGAGGTATTTGCCATGAAGCTTGCATCTGGATGGTCAACCAACCCTGATCCAGCAAAAGCGTCAGATGAAGCTTTTGAAATGATTTTGAAAAAGCTTGGCGCTTTGCCCCATCTCATGTTCATACACAGTTCGTCGGATTACGACAATGAGGCCCTGCTGGCCCGTCTGGGTTATCTTGCACCGGGTGTGCCCCTGCAGGGCGGGACCAGTTGCATGGGTGTTATCACAGAAGAGGGTTTCCATACGGGGGACGGGCTCGGACTTGGCATCCTCGGTCTGTTCGACCCCGATGGCAGCTATGGCGTGGGTATTGCCAGGCAGGGCGGCGACCCGGCAAAGGCCGCCGCATCCGCACTGTCGCAGGCCCTCGAGCAGGCGGGAAGGCCGGGCGAACTGCCGGCAGCTATCGTCATGACAAGCTGTCCCGGTCATGAGGAGATAACAATAAGCGCTATCGAGGCTTATCTTGGCGCCACAGTCCCTATTCTCGGAGGCACATCGGCCGATAACGACATGAGCGGACGGTGGCAACAGTTTTGTAACAACTCTGTTTTTCATGACGGGATATCGATTGCCGTTCTCTTCACTTCAGGGGATGTAAGCTATTCGTTCCACAGCGGCTATGAGCCGACACATCACAGCGGCGAGGCGACCCGTGTGTCCGGCCGTATCCTTCACGAAATAAACGGCATGCCCGCGGCGGCCGTATATAATGAATGGACAGACGGTCTCATCGGGGAAACGCTGCGCCATGGCGGCAGCCTCGTGCCGGCAACTACATTTTCACCACTGGGCCATCCCGTCGGACATGTAGGCGGTATTTCCTATTATAAGCTTTCTTACCCCGTTGCGGTGCTTCCCGACAAAGGGTTGGAGCTTTTCGCAGAGATCCAGCAGGGAGGTGAGGTTGTGCTTATGAAAGGCACGCCGGACAGCCTGGCGAGCAGGGCGGGGAGAGTTGTCAAGGCGGCCATTGACGCGGCCCCTTTCACGCATGACAATACAGAGGGGGCCCTGGTCCTTTTTTGTGCAGGGTGCATGCTTGCCGTTCAGGACCGCATGGACCAGATCGTCTCAGGGCTGAAGAACATTCTCAAGAACAAAACATTTCTTTGTTCCTTTACCCTGGGAGAGCAGGGATGTTTCATAGGGGGAGAGAACCGCCACGGCAATCTGATGATAGCAACCCTTCTTTTCGGGCATATCGAGGCTGACTGAGTCATGGGCGCATCGGAGGAATTACGGGAAACCCTGCTCGATCTGGAAGAAGCACGAAAGAAAGAGATCCTTCACCGCAAAATGGCCGAAGCACTCCTGGAAGGCCTTCAGGTCCTTGTTGCAAGCAAAGACCCGAAGGTTTTGTTCACCCGGCTCTTCGATGCCATGAAGAAACCCCTTGGGTTTGAAGCGGCTTTTGTTCTGCTTGAGAACGATGACGGGGTATTCGTACCGCTGACCTCCTCCGATGCCGTTTTCATGCAGACCGTCTGGCGTCCGGCGGCCATGTTGAAACGGGTCATTAAGGGTAATCCCGCCGCGGTATTCGACACGAACCTCGTTGGTGAATGGGCAGCGCAGCCCGAAATGGTAAGGACTGCCGCCCGTTCAGCACTTCATTTTTCGATACATACGGCACAAAAACAGGCGGTCATGGTATGCACGCATCCGGATCGGGCATATTTTTCCAAGGACCATGTGACCCTTGCAAAGCGTTTTTCCGTTCTGGCGACTCAGGCACTGCAAAAACTGGAATCAGAAGAAAGGCTTGCAGACCTCGAGAAAAAGCTGGAGGATGAAATCAGGGTAGCGGAGTTGAACCGCAGGCTTGCCGAGAGTGAACAAAAACTTGCCCACGCCCGAAAAATGGAAGCGGTCGGGCTTCTTGCCGGTGGAGTGGCGCATGATCTGAACAATATCCTTACGGGTATCGCCAGCTACCCCGAATTGCTTCTCATGGACGAACAGCTGCTCCCGGAACACCGTGACGCGCTTGAAACCATCAGGGACGCCGGATTTAGGGCCGCCGCCGTTGTCGGTGACCTGTTGACTGTCGCAAGGGGTGCTGCCAGCCCCAGGGAACCTGTGAACCTGAACTCGATCATCGATGAGTATCTGTTTTCCCATGAGCACCAGAGATCACTTCAGGTGTATAGAAACGCTGAAATAAGAACGGACCTGGCAGAGGATCTCTTCAATATTGAAGGTTCGCATGTCCATATAAGCAAGGCACTTATGAACCTTGTGTACAACGCGGTTGAGGCGGTAAGGCACACGCCGGAAGGACTGGTCCAGGTCAGAACGGACAATCGATATGTCGACAGGCCCCTGGGGGGGTATAGCGATATCAGGATCGGTGAATACGCGGTCCTTTCTGTTAGTGACAATGGTGATGGTATTTCATCGGAAGACCTTGAGCGTATATTCGAGCCTTTTTATACCAGGAAAACAATGGGAAGAAGCGGAACGGGCCTTGGTTTGACCATTGTGTGGAATGTCATGGAGGACCACAAGGGTTATGTGGATGTGAGGACCGGTAAGGACGGAACGGAATTCAGCCTTTATTTTCCAGCTATCCGCGACGTCATATCAGAAGGCGAAGCCGCACCTGTTTTTAAAGACTACCGGGGAAACGGTGAAACTGTTCTTGTCATTGACGACCTCGAAGATCAGAGAAAAGTTGCCTCCGCTATTTTGACAAAACTCGGTTATAGACCCCATGTGGTAGCAAGCGGCGAGGCGGCCCTTGAATATCTAAAGGACCATTCTGCCGACATCCTGCTTCTGGACATGATCATGGATCCGGGCATGAACGGTCTGGAAACCTACGGCAAGATCATAGAGATCCATCCCGGACAGAAGGTTGTCATTGCAAGCGGGTATTCAAAGAGCGAGGATGTTGTTGCGGCCCAGGATCTCGGCGCGGGGTCTTTTATCATGAAACCTTACACGCTTGCAAAGCTTGGGTGTGCCCTGAAGGAAGAGCTGCAGAGGTAAGAGAAGTTCCATCCAGTCCCCGGGATGAACACAAAGAACATCACCCTTTAATGAAACTGCATAAGTTTTTTAAATAATGAAACTCTGGAGCGGTGAAAAGGGATTTAGAGATGGTTTTGCGCCCAGTCGACCCTGCTCTCCGGTGTTAAGAATGCCTCGTCCGGTGCGAGGTCGATGCGGGAGATCCGTTTCAGGAGACCTGATCTATTTGCCATTTGGATGGCAAGACCCGGGCGAGCGTTTAGTTCGAGAAGCAGCGGCCCGGCATCGCGGTCAAGGACCATATCGGCTCCGACGTATGCAAGCCCCGTCATCTCCAGCGAGCGGGCGGCCATGAGAAGCATCTTCTCCCAGTGGGGAACCTTGATGCCGCTC
>ENA-UOWG01002061-UOWG01002061.1-activated-sludge-metagenome-genome-assembly--contig:-NODE-2061-length-18128-cov-5.527970_pt1 | contig 18128 bp, 15 predicted proteins | sample MGYA00238147_ERZ761563 | MGnify/ENA primary metagenome ERZ761563 (study PRJEB28884, sample SAMN05720216) | anaerobic digester metagenome | isolation source: active sludge of municipal... | reverse complement strand
GAGGCCCGCTACTTCGAGCCCGCCCGGGAGCGTCGGATCCTCGAACTGGGCGGTCTGCGGATCGGATTCGCCATCTGCGAGGACATCTGGTGGGAGGAGCCCGCGGTGCCCGGCAGCCGATACCCGGTGGATCCCGTCCGGGACCTCCTGGACCTCGGCCCGGACCTGGTCGTGGTGCCCTCCGCCTCGCCCTTCCACGCGGGCAAGCAGGAGACCCGCCTCCGCCTGGCCTCCAACCTGGCCCGGGAGGCTTCCGCCCCGGTCCTCTACTGCAACCTGGTCGGCGCCACGGACTCCCTGGTCTTCGACGGCCGCTCCTTCGCCCTGGATCCCCGGGGGAACCTCGTCCTCCAGGCGGGCTGGGAGGAGGGGCTGACCTTCGTGGACACCGGGGCCGTCGGGACGTCCGCCCGGGACCCCGCGGACCGGTGGGACGAGACCGAGCGGGCCCTGGTCTCCGGCATCCGGGGCTACATGGGCAAGTGCGGCTTTAAAAAGGCCCTGGTCGGGATCTCCGGGGGCATCGATTCCGCCATCGTGGCGGTGCTGGCCGCCCAGGCGGTCGGGGCGGAGAACCTGACCCTCCTGGGCATGCCCTCCCGGTTCTCCTCGGAGGGGTCGATCTCCGATTCCCGGTACCTGGCCCAGGCCTTGGGGGCACGGATGGAGGTCCTGCCCATCGAGGGGCCCTTCTCCGCCTACCTAGACCTGTTCGAGCTCCACTTCCGGGGCCTTCCCTTCGGCCTGGCGGAGGAGAACCTCCAGGCCCGCATCCGGGGAGCCCTGCTCATGACCTGGTCCAACAAGTTCGGTTCCCTCCTCTTGACCACGGGCAACAAGAGCGAGCTCGCCTGCGGCTACTGCACCCTCTACGGGGACATGTGCGGGGCCCTGGCGCCCATCGGGGACCTCCTGAAGACCGAGGTCTACGCCCTCTCCCGGGCGGTGAACGAGCGCCGGCGCTCGGAAGGCCGTACCCCCCCGATCCCGGAGGCCACCCTGACCAAGCCCCCCAGCGCGGAGCTCCGCCCCGGCCAGACGGACCAGGACTCCCTGCCCCCCTACGAGGTCCTGGATGCCATCCTGGAGCTCTACATCGTCCGGAACCTCTCGGGACCCGAGATCGTGGACCGGGGCCACGATCCCGCCCTGGTACGGCGGGTCCTCCAGATGGTCGGCCGGGCGGAGTACAAGCGCCGCCAGGCCGCCCCGGTCCTCAAGGTGTCCCCCCGGGCCTTCGGCATGGGCCGCCGCATTCCCATAGCCCGGGTCCTGCACGAGACGGACGCGTGAGTCGCGGAGCGACTCACGGCAACGAAGCCCTGCGGGCTTCGTCGAGGTTGCCGCGACGGTTTCCCGCGATCCGAGCCTTTGCCCGGGCGGGACGGGCCGCCGCCGCGTCGATCGTCCTTGCGGGCCTCGTTCCGACCCTTCTCCTTGCGGCCTGCCAGCCCCGGTTCCCCGGCGCCGGATCTCCCGAGACCTCCGCCCCGGGGGAGACGGTCTCCGTACCCCTCTCCCTGGAAGGCGCGAGATCCCCGGGTCCCGTCACCCTCCTGGCCTGCGGGGACGTGCTCCTGTCCCGCACGGTCGCGGACATGATCGACCGGAACGGGTACCGCTGGCCCTTCCGCCATGTCCGGGACCTCGTGTCCTCCGCGGACATCGCCTTCTGCAACCTGGAGAACCCGGCCTCCTTCACGGGCTCCCCCTATCCGGGGAAGCCAGCGGAGGTCACCTTCCGGGCTCCTCCCGGCGCGCTGTTCGGGCTCAAATGGGCGGGCTTCGACGTGGTCTCCCTGGCCAACAACCACATGAACGACTACGGCCCCGCGGCGATCCGGGAGACCCTGGACTACCTGGACCTGCTGGGAATCGCCCGGACCGGGGCCGGGATCGACGAGGCCTCCGCCCGGGCCCCCGCGGTCCTGGAGGCCCGGGGCGCCCGGGTGGGCTTCCTGGCCTACGCGGAGGGCATCTGGAGCGTCCTGCCCGCCGCCTCCGGGCGCCCCGGGGTGGCCCTCGCGGACCCCGCCCGGTTGGCCGCGGACATCGGATCCCTGCGGAAGACCGCGCGGCCGGACTACATCGTCGTGTCCGTCCATTGGGGCGAGGAGCACGAGCGGCATCCCCGGCAGGCCCAGCGGGACTTCGGCCGTGCGGCGATCGACGCCGGGGCGGACCTGGTCCTGGGGCACCACCCCCACGTCCTGCAGTCCCTGGAACGGTACCGGGAGGGCCTCATCGTCTACTCCCTGGGCAACTTCGTCTTCGACATGGCCGCGGATCCCACCTACGATACCGCGGCCCTCCGGATCACCCTGGCGGAAGGCCGGATCCTGGCCGCCGAGGTGCTTCCCCTGCGGATCGAGCGCCGGGACTACGCCCCCCGCCCCGCCGCCCCCGAGGAGGCGGGCCGCATCCTGGCGGGGCTCCGGGACACCTCGCGACTCCTGGGCACGACCGTGGAGATCGGGGAGGGCCGGGGACGCGTGATCTTCTAGCGGGCTGGCGCCGGGGGAGTAAAATCGCGATACTTGTTCCTGAGATGCCCGGGACTCCGTGATATGGTATTGAGGAAAGGCCCCAGATGATCCGATCCCGTCGATACCCCCGGCCGGCCTTGCCGGCAGCGGCCGCACTCCTGGCGGTCCTCTTCGCGGCCGCCTGCGACGACGGGATAGGTCTGCTCACGATGGACGAGCGCCAGGCCCTGTACCGCGCCGAGGCCTCCTCCAAGGGCTCGGCCCTGCCGGTCAGCGCGGCGAATCCCGGCGCGATCCTGGACCCCTCCGAGGGCATCCGCGTCTCCTTCGAGGCCCTGCGGGGCTCCGAGGAGCCCGCCGAACTGGTCGTGACCCTCCGGGCCGGCTCGGGCACCCCGTCCGTCGCGGTTCGGTACCGGACGGGCCAGGCCCCGGCCGCGGCTTCCGGAGAATCCGAGGTCCGGGAAGTCCGGACCCCGTCCCTGGCCTCCTTTTCGGCTGTCCTCGAGGTTCCCGCGGAATTCCCCGACGGCTATTACGAGCTGGTCCTGGACGCCCGGTCCGCCCGATCCGAATCCCTCTCCCTGTCCGAGATAGGCCTCTTCCTGTCCAGGACCCCCCTGCCGAGCCCTTCCATCCTGGCCTACCCCGCCAACCCCGCCCCGGGATCCCGGATCCTCCTGGTGGCCAACCTGGCGGGCTACGAAGGCCGGGACCCCTGGCTGCGGTGGACCGTGGACGGGACGGTGCGCGCCGAGGGCCCCGCCTCCGCCGGAACGGACAAGCTTCTGTGGCCCGCTCCCCAGGCGGGTTCTCCCGCGGCCGTCGGGCTGTCCCTCTATCCCTCGGCTCCCCCGGCGGGCTCGGCCTTCACCTTTCCACCCCCCCGGAGCGCCTCCGCCAGCCTCCTGGTGGCACCGGGTACCCCCGAGACCGCGGACGAATTCTCCCGGGCCGGCCGATTCCGGGCCCTCTTCCGCATGGAGGACACCCCGAACTACGCGGGTGCGCCGGGAGGCACCGCGGAGTTCCTGCAGAGCCCGCGGCTGGACGTCCATCCGGGCGGCTTCGGCCTGGTCCTGGGCGGGGAGTCCGGGGCCGGCATCCGCGCCCGCGCCCTGCTCCTGCCGGCCCGGGACGGAGTGCTCCAGTCCTGCACGATCCTGGCCCGGCTGGTTCCCTCCCGGTCCGGGGGGGGCATCCTGTTCCGGGCGGAGGCTGATTCCCCGGGCCCGGCCCTGGAGCTTTTCCTGACCGAGGGCCGTCCGTCCGTGATCCTGAGGTCCGGAGACCGATCCGGGGAGGTTCGGTCGGCGGCCCTCCTGGTTCCATCCCGGCCCGTCCTGTTGGGCGTGACCCTTCGGCCCGAGGGCCCGGCCCTTAGAATCTCGTTCCTCGTGGACGGGACGCCCGCCGGGGAGGGGAGCCTCCCCTTCGGCGCGTCGGGGTGGGCGGGCGACGGGACCACGACGGTCGCGGGGCCGGACGGATACCCGGGCCTCTACGATGAGGTGGGCGTCTGGGCCTTCGACGACCTCGGCGACCCCTCCGTCTATCCCGCCTTCCTCTACGCCTCCCGCAGGTCCCTGGGTCCGGCCCTGGTCTGGGCGGAGGGTTTCGAGGGGACCTACGGTCCTCCCTCCGTCCTTTCGGGCGGGGCCTCGGTCGAGGCGGGCGCGGGCCTCGCGCTTCCTGCCGGATCGGGCGCCCGGTTCGGGCAGCTTCCGGAAGGTACCCTGGAGGTCGAGGCCGCTCTTTCCGCGGGCCCGGCTCCCGCTCTGGTGATCCACGGCTCCGAGGGATCCGTCGTCTTGCCGTGGAAACCCGGAGTTTTGGACATGGATCCCGGGACCGGGCTTCCCCTCCTGCGGGCGCGGATCCGCCCTGCCGAGGAAGGCGGAGGCCTTACGGTGAGCTCGGGTGAGGAGACGGTCCGCGTTTCCGGGGCCGGACCCTGGAGCCTGGGCCTGGCGGGCCCCGGGGCCGGTATCTCCCGGGTCCGGTCGATCCGGGTGTACCGGCCGGCACGCGCCCCGGGGGAATGATCCGCCGGCCTTGATTTTCCGGAGCGATTCACTAGATTGTAAACGGACGCCTTCACGAAGTCGGAAGGATCCGGGATGCCGGGCAGTGTACGCATGGTTTTCCGGACCGTCGGCGTGCTATATTCCTAGAGCGTACCGGCAAGGAGTCTTGAATGAAACAACGTGCCATCCTGGCCGCGATCCTGGCGGCGTTCTTCCTTTTGTCAGGCTGCGTAAGCGCTCCTCCCCCGGCTCCCGCGGCGCCGGCCGACTCCGGAAGCTCCGCCCCGGCGTCCAGCGCGGACAAGGACCGGGCCAAGGCCCTGGTGCAGGGCGGCGGGGACGCGGGTTCCCAGGTTCCGCCGGTCGGCGCGCCTGTCGGCGCTCCCGCATCCTCGCCGGCGACCCCCGCGGCCGCCCCGGCCGCGACCGCGGACGTGCCTCCCCCTCCCCCGGGCAAGCTTACCCCCGAGGAGGAGGTCTTCCTCCAGAACTACCTGGCCCGTCTCAACTACATGGTCTACTACGACGAGGACGCGGGCATCGAGAAGATCTACGCCAAGACCGCCGTCAACCAGGCCAACCGCTACCTCATCGAGCGGATGGGGCTGTCCGTCCTGGACTTCGACCAGGTGGAGAAGAACAAGAAGGACCAGCAGGCCGCGTACCAGTCCGAGACCGGAGGGGCCATCGATCTGATCCAGTACCTGGCCCAGAAGTACAACGCCGACGCCTACGTGGAGCTTTCCTTCACCGCGACCCCCTCGGCCTCGGGGGGACGTTTCTACGCCACAGCCCAAGGCTCCATGAAGATCTTCGACACCTCCACGGGCACCCTTTTGGGCTCCGTCGCCTTCCAGAGCCCCCAGGTGATGAACCCGGTCTCCCAGGAGTCCGCCATCTCGAACGCCCTGGCGGCTTCCGTATGGAACGCCATGCCCAAGATGACCGAGCAGGCCAAGGCCCTGATCCAGGGCTCCCTGGCCCGGGGGATCCGGTACGAGCTCACGGTGCAGAACACTCCGGACTCCAAGGCCATGAGCGATTTCCGCCGGGCCCTGGCCCGGCAGGTCCGGGAGGTGGAACAGGTGTCCTATTCCGCCGCGGAGACCAAGCTCTTCGTCTACACCTTCCAGAGCCGGGACAAGGTGGAGGACGCGGTCTATGCAGCCGCGGAGCGGGCGGGCATGCGGGACCTGTACCTGGTGTTCAACCGGGGCAAGGCCTTCACCTTCAACACCGGACGGTGATCCGCGGCGGTCGGTTCGATTCGAAAGATTCCGGGATCGGGACGGGGATTCCCAAATTCCGGGATGGAATAGCGGAAAGCCGGATTTTTCCGGGAGTCCGCGATAGAAAGTATCGTGACACGAGTTTTTAGGAGGTTATCGTGAAGAAGACGCTGTATGTCCTGGCTATCCTCTTGATGGCGTTCGCGGCCATGGGTTGCGCCAGCAAGCCCTCCGCCCCGCCCCCGATCGCGACCAATACTCCGCCCTACGACATCCTGCAGCACAAGGGTACCACCCTGGGCATCACCACCCTTCCGGGGTGGATCGAGGCCTCCCTCCAGGGTCCCAAGGCCGTCGAACGGCTCGCGGACTACAAGGACAAGTTCGTCGTGGTCGTGGACGTCACCGGCCGTGACCTCGAGGGCACGTCCCTGGCGGCCCAGCGGCTGAACGCAGACCCCGAGATCTCTCGTTTCCTCAGCATCCGCGTGAAGGACACCTTCGCGGGCGCCCAGGTCGGGGACAAGGACAAGATCGAGACCTACATGGAGCGGGTCGTGAAGAGCGTCTCCGAGGCCCGGTTCTCCGGCTTCCTCAAGGCCGCGGACTGGTGGGTCCAGATCCGCTGGTACAAGCCCGACGGGAAGAAGACCTTCGACCGGGACGAATTCCGGGTCCTCCAGCTCTACACCGTGGACAAGGCGGTTTTGGAGCAGCAGCTTCAGAAGATCCTCTCCGGAGAGGCGGCTGCGGAGCCCAAGACTCCCGAGAAGGAGCGAGCCATGCAGGCGGTCCAGCAGGCCTTCTACGAAGGCTTCTGAACCGGCCCTTCCATGAGCGCTCGGGGCATCTCCGGTCCGCCGGGGGTGCCCCTTGCCGTACCCGGATAAGGAGATCGACATGATCAAGCGCTTCGCCGCCCTGTCTTTCGCGGTCCTGCTCCTGGCCTCCTGCGTCTCCACCCCGGCGCAGACCAAGGCCCCCGCCTGGACACTCACGACGCCGTCCCCGGACGGGACCTATACCTACTTCGTGGGGTACTCCGCGGATCCGACGGGGGACGCGGCCAAGGCGACGGAGGGGGCGACCGCCAACCTCCTTTCCTCGATCATGAACTACATCGGGGTCAAGATCACCGTCGATTCCTCCGCCACCGCCCGGGCCTCCTACGACTCCTACCAGGCGGACATCGTCCAGACGGTCCGGACCCAGTCCACGAACCGCCTGGCGGGTTTCATGGTCAAGGACAAGCACCAGATCAAGGAGAAGGGCGGCCGGGTGACGGTGTACATCCTGGCCTCCTACATCACCAAGGACCTGGAGGCCGAGAAGACGCGGATCCAGAGGCTCTTCCAGGAGCAGATCGACGCCGTGGCCGTGCCGGAGCGGAAGGGACAGAGCCTGGAGTCCGAAGGCCGGTACTTCGAAGCCGTGCAGAGCTACATCGAGGCCGCCGTGGCCGCCTCCGGGGCGGACATCGACAACGCGGACATCAAGCTGGAGCGCAACGTCAACAACGCCCGCCGGGTCCTCCAGCGCCTGCGCTTCGTGGCCGCCGGACCCGCCCCCAAGGCGGGGCTGGGGCAGCCCTTCTCCGGTCCCTTCGCGGCCCGTCTGGTCTACGGCGAGAACGACTCCGGCCCGGGCATCCCCGGCGCGGAAGCCTACGTCACCTACCAGGTCCGCCAAGCCTCCGGCCGCCTGACCGGCAAGACCGAGCGCGCGGTTTCCGACTCCCGGGGCCTCTTCTCCTTCACGCCCCCGCCCCCCAACTTCGTGGGCGGTTCCAAGCTGATCATGCGCCTGAACCTGGACTCCACTCTGGACCTCCTGGACAAGTTCCCCGCCAAGTTCGAGTCCTTCCGGTCCTCCCTGGAGACCGAACTCCGGGGCCGGGTCATCGAATTCGAGTACACCGTGGTATCCATCGCCAAGGACGTGGCCACGGGAATAGCCCTGGTGGATCTGGACGAGAAAGGCGCGGCCGTCGGCGGGAACCAGGCCCAGGCGGGCCTTATCGAGGCCATGATCCGGGAGAGGTTCAAGGTCCAGGCCGCGCCCCTGGACGCGGCCCTCCTTTCGGGCGGGGACGACGCGGCCATCCTGGCCGCCGCCCAGCGGCTCTACCGGGCCCGGTTCGGCCGCATCGTCGCCGGTACGGCCCGAATCGAGTCCGTCCGCAAGGACGGGTCCAACTTCATGGTCTCCGTGCGGGCTTCCGTGAAATGCTGGGACCTGGCCACCGGGGACATCCTGTACTCCGCGGACAAGGCCTACACCGGGGTCGGCCCCGACGAGGCGGCCGCCCGTCGGGCCTCCCTCCAGCAGATCGGCCGGGACACCTTGGGCCGGGACCTGATGGCGAACCTGCCATGACAGCCCTTTCCGGAATCACCACGGAGGGCACGGAGAGCACGGAGAAGAGCTGATACAGTACAAGACAAGGTAGGGATGTAGAACGGATGGACAGGATTCGATCCTGTCCATCCGTTTTTTTATCTTGTTCGGCCAGTCCGTCGATTCGTCCGACGGCTCAGCGGCCCAGCGGGATTCCCAGCTCGTGCGGCCGGTTCGAGATGATCCCCGAACAGCCCAGGGACAATAGGCGCCGGGCCTCGGCGGGCTCGTCCACGGTCCAGGCCGCCCGTTCCCGGCCCCCCGGCAGGGGAAGGGTTTTGACCAGGGCCTTGTCGGGTTTCAGGAAGTCCGTGCCCGCGATCCACCGGCCCTCGCCGTGCCGCAGGTACCAGGGCTGCTCCTTGGACCGGCACCAGATGATGGCGGTGGGGATCTTCGGGGACAGTGCCTTGAATCGCCCGAGGACGAAGGGGTTGAACGAGGAGACGGCCAGGCGGCCGGCCAGGCGCGGTGAGTCCAGGAGGCGGGCCAGGGCCTCCTCCAGTTCCGCATCCGCGTGGACCCGGCTCTTGATCTCGATGTCCCAGTAGAGGTCCGCCCCGAACTCCTCCAGGAGGTCCGCAAGGAGGGGAAGCCTCTCGCCCTTGTACTCGGGGCCCTTCCAGGATCCCGCGTCCAGGTCGCGGAGGCGCTCCCAGGGGGTCGACTCGATCTCGAGCTCTGTCCCTGTCACCCGCTTCGTCGAGTAGTCGTGGGTCACCACGAGCTCGCCGGAGGCGCAGCGATGCACGTCCAGTTCAACCCCGGGCACCCCGAGCTGCCGGGCCAGGGCGAAGGCCGCCCGGGTGTTCTCGGGGGCCACGGAGGAGACGCCCCGGTGCGCGAACAGAAGGGGCCGGGGGAAGTCCGGGAGGAGGGGGAGTCGGCTCATGATCTAGGATTCGCCTTTCAACTTCCGTTTGAGTTCTTCCAGGGCCGCGTCCGCCGCCCCGGCCTGCAGGGTCTTGTCGAGCTCCGCGAGGGCCGCGGATTCGGGGTTCAGGGCCTCCCCCGTGGCCATCTGGAGTTCGGCCAGGAGGAGGTCCGCGTCCACGGACCGCTCCGAGGCCTTGAGGACCGGGAGCTTCTCCCGGATCCGGGTGATCTTCCGGGCCAGGTCCGCCTTCTCGGCCTCCAGGGAGGCGGCCTTGGCTTCGGCCTCCCCGGCCTTGGCCCGGGCCGCCGTCTCCAGGTCCGCCATACCCTTGGAGGCGGCTAGGGCGGCCCGGTCGGTCCAGAGCCGTACCTCCTGCCGGGCCGCCTCCAGGGCCTTCTCCGCGGTCTTGAGGGCCGTCATGAACTCCAGGGCATAGGCCCGGGCGGACGGGTAGTCCAGCCCGGACAGGTCCGTGTCGTCCGTCACAGCTTCCAGCTCACTCCGCCGCCGAAGGAGACGCCGCCGTAGTTGGAATACAGGCTCGTCAGGGCCAGCCAGTACTCGAAGCCCGCCTCGACGAAGAGTTTGGTGTTGCGGTTGAAGAGGTAGGACACGTTCAGGTATGCCTGGGCGCCGAAGTGCGGGAAGAGCATGTCGCTGGTGTCGTAGGTGGATCCCGAGAAGGCTTCGGTGATGTAGACGAAGCTGGTGCCGATCCCCGCGTAGGGGGTGACGGCCAGGCGGCCCAGGTAGAGGTTGTACTCCGCGCCCAGTAGGACGTTCACCGGCACGAAGACGAAGCTCAAGATGCTCCGGATTCCGTTGACCGGGACTTGGATGGCCGCGTAGGGCCGGACGTCGAAGAAGCCCCGGGACAGGGGCATGCGCAGGCCGAGCAGGATGTTGCTGCCCTCCGCCTCGGATTCGGGCTGTACGGGGTCCCCGATGACCCGGAGGAGGGAGCCCTGGGCGAAGTGGATGTACGGCGCCGCGTCCACGCCCCGCCTCGGAATTTCCCTGAGCTGGGTGTCCGGGCCGGGCTTGGCGGAGGAGTAGAGGACCAGGCCCGTGGAGACCTCGGGTCCCACGTCCTTGATCAGGACCAGACCCTGCTCGCGCTCGTCCTGGAAGCCGGCGACCTGGGAGGCGACGATGATGGAGTACTCGTCCCCCTTCTTGATGCCCATGTTGGTGCCCAGCTGGAGCTTGATCTCCTTGCCCGAGGCGGCCAGGACCCGGGTGTTCAGGGTGAAGGCCGGGATGGAGCGGATCTTGTACTGGAGCTCCATGGGGATGGACCCGATGGCGGACTGGATGGAGGCCAGCTGGCTGGACTTGTCCGTGCCCGAGGTCTGGACGTCCGCGATGCCGGTGAGGGTGCCCGTGCCCGCGTCCACGAAGGAGATGGAGGTCTTGATGTTGGTCTCCCAGCGGTTGTCCTTGGAGTCGTACTGGCTGTCGAAGGAGACGACCACGGGGATGGCCACCTGGAAGGCGCCCAGGAGCTTCTCGAACTCCGCGGCGGTCAGGAAGGCTTCCCCGAACTGGTACTTCTCGGGCAGGACGAAGTTCGTCTCCTTGGCCTTCTTCAGGATGTCCACGAAGGACTGCACGTCCGTGGAGGTGAAGCGCTGGGTGTAGCCCATGACCGTGAAGCGCCCGAGGTCCAGGAAGACCTTCTGGATCTCCAGGTCGATGGAGCCCAGGGCCTCCCGGGGGATGTTCCAGCCGTAGTATCCCATGGCGAAGATCGCCACTTCCTGCTTCTCGCTGACCTTGGGCTGGGCGGCCAAGGGGGCCAGAGCCAGGGCCGTCAACAAGAGCGCCGCGATGACCTTTCTCATACCGTCTCCTTTATGTGTCCTTGCCGTTCGGGGGCGCCCGGGCGAGCCGAGCCTCGGAGCGTGCCAGGTGCAAATATACTGCGGAATCGAGCCTGAAAACCGAGCTTGAATGTCGAACTCCGTCCGCGCGAGTCGCTCCGCGACTCGCGGCGACGAATCCCTGCGGTTTCCGTCGAGGTCTCCGCCAAGGATATACAAAGGGTGGAAGATTTGCCGGGCCTTGTCAAGGCGCGCCGGGGACGGCTATCGTACCCCATGCCCTCCGGATACCTCCGCCTCGACGTCCCCATAGCCGCCCTGGCCACGGCCCCCGTCCCCGCCGCCCTGGCTGTGGTGCGCACCTCGGGTCCCGGGGCCCCGGAGCTCGCGGCCAAGGCCTTCTCCCGGCCCGAAGCGCTTTCCCGGGCGGAAACCCATCGGGCCGTGCACGGTTTCGTGCGGGATCCCGAGACGGGCAGGAACGCGGACGAGGTCGTCGCCCTGGTCTTCCGGGCTCCCTCGGGATACACGGGACAGGACGCGGTGGACTTCGTCTGCCACGGCGGACCCGCGGCCTGGGAGGGGGTCCTGACCGCCCTGGAGAAGGCCGGGTTCGAGCGGGCCCTGCCGGGGGAGTTCACCTTCCGGGCCTTCGCCGCCGGGAAGATGGACCTGGCCGCCGCGGAGGCCGTGGACGAGCTCGTCCGGGCCCGGACCGGGGAAGCCCGGCAGGAAGCCCTGGAACGCCTCTCCGGCGGCCTGGGGCGGGAGGTTTCGGATCTTCGGGACGCGGTCCTCGCGGCCTTGACGGAAGCCGAGGCGCGCCTGGACTACGGGGAGGACGAGCTGGCGGACGGCCCGGATGACCTCCTCGCGGCGGTCCGGGCCGCACGATCCCGGGCGGAGGCCCTGGCCGCGAGCCATGCGGTGGGCCGCCTCCTGGCCGAGGGCGCCCGGGTGGCCCTGGCGGGCCCCACGAACGCCGGAAAGTCCCGGCTCTTCAACCTGTTTTTAAAGGAAGAACGTTCCATCGTCTCCGAGTCCCACGGTACCACCCGGGACTACATCGAGGCGGACCTGGACCTGGACGGGATTCCGGTGGCCCTCTTCGACACCGCGGGCCTCCGGGAAGCCCCGGACCCGGTGGAGGCCGAAGGGGTACGACGTTCCCGCCTCCTGGCCGAGGGGGCGGACCTGGTGGTCTACCTGGTGGACGGCACCCGGGGCGCCGGGCCCGGGGACCTGGACACCTTGGGTTCCCTGCCCGGGGCTGTCCGGGTCTGGAACAAGGTCGACCTGCCCGAGGCCCTGCCCGCCCCGGAGGGCTGGATCCCCCTGTCCGCGGCCACGGGGGAGGGCTTCCCGGCCCTGGCGGCCGAGCTGGGCGCGCGTCTGCGGGGCGGGGCGTTGTCCGGCAACGCGCGGGGGACAGAGCTCGACCGCGGGGCATCCGGAGACCTCGACGAAGCCCAACGGGCTTCGTCGCCGCCAATCTCGGGGCGGCCCCTTCCGCATACCGCCCCGAGATTGGCGAGCAGGCGCCAGGCCGACTGCGCCCGCCGCGCCGCCCGGGCCCTGGCCGCCGCGGGGGCCGCCCTGGCCGCGGGAGCCCACCTGGACGCCGCCGCGGTGGACCTCCGGGAAGCCGCGGACGCCCTGGCGGAGCTCACCGGCGAGTCCGTGCCGGAATCGGTGCTGGAAATGATCTTCTCGCGTTTCTGCGTGGGGAAATAGCGTCCTCAGGAATGAACCACGGAGGACACGAAGAGCACGGAGAACAGGGCTCAAAAACCAGGGATCCAACAAGATCCACAAGATCAAAAAGATGGTACGAGGGAGTCCGGAGGTACTTTGAATCTTGGCTTCACAAATTTTTCTTTTCCATCTTGCTGATTCTTGGATCTCGGTCTGGCTTACTCCGTGACCTCCGTGATCTCCGTGGTATAGTCCGGAGAAGTTTTAAGGAATGTCGATGGATTATCAGGCAATCGCGCGGGACCGGGCTACGCCCGTCCCGCGGCACCGAAGCTTCGCTTCGGCGATCCGCAGTGGAAGCAACGTGATTCGGGAGATGCCCCGTGGATTATGAGGCCATTGCGCGGGACCGGGCTACGCCCGTCCCGCGGCACCGAAGCTTCGCTTCGGCGATCCACCGTAGAGCGCTCAGTGCTCTGGAGATGCCCTGTGGATTATGAAGCTATTGTTATAGGCGGGGGGCACGCGGGGATCGAGGCCGCCTCGGCCCTTGCCCGGCTGGGCCACCGGACCCTCCTTGTGACCCAGAACCCGGACGCCATCGGCCGGCTCTCCTGCAATCCCGCGGTGGGGGGCCTGTCCAAAGGCAACCTGGCCCGGGAAGTGGACGCCCTGGGCGGGGAGATGGGCCTTCTGACGGACGCCTCGATGATCCAGTACCGGGTCCTGAACCGGTCCAGGGGAGCCGCCGTCCAGGCCCCCCGGGCCCAGGTGGACAAGACCCTCTACTCGGCCCGGGCCCGGCGCCGCCTGGAGTCCCTGTCGGGCCTGGACATCCGCATGGACACGGTCACGAACATCCTGACCGACCGGTCCGGTACACGGGTCGAGGGGGTCGTCACAGAGCGGGGAGAGCGGATCGGGGCGGCCGTCGTGGTCCTGACCACGGGCACCTTTATGGAAGGAAGGCTTTTCATCGGGGAATGGGAGGCTTCCGGGGGCCGGCTGGGGGAGGGGGCGGCGCTCGGCCTGGGGACAGAGCTCCGGGCCAAGGGTTTTACGGTAGGCCGCATGAAGACCGGCACCCCCGCCCGGGTCCGGGGCCGGTCCCTGGACTACGGCCTCATGGAGCGCCAGGAGGGCGAGCCGCCCCGTCCCTTTTCCTTCCGGAACGACGGAGTGGTCCGCCCCTCGGTCCCCTGCTGGATCACCTACACGAATGAGGCCTCCCACCAGGCCATCCGGGCGGGGCTGGACCGCTCGCCCCTGTACGGCGGGAAGATCACGGGCCGGGGCCCCCGCTACTGTCCCTCCATCGAGGACAAGGTGGTCCGCTTCCCCGATCGGACCCGGCACCAGGTCTTCGTGGAGCCCGAGGGCCTGGACACCGACGAGATGTACCTGAACGGACTTTCCTCCTCCCTGCCCGAGGATGTCCAGGAAGCCTTCCTCCGGACCATCCCGGGTCTGGAGCGGGTCGAGATCGTGCGGCCCGCCTACGCGGTGGAGTACGACTACCTGGATCCTCTTCAGCTCCGTCCCTCGCTGGAAACCAAGCGGATCCGGGGCCTGTTCACCGCGGGGCAGACCAACGGGACCTCCGGATACGAGGAAGCCTCCGCCCAGGGTGTCCTCGCGGGGATCAACGCCTCCCGCCGCCTTCGCGGGGAGGAGCCCCTGGTCCTTCCCCGTTCGGAGTCCTATATCGGAGTCCTGGCGGATGACCTGACCACCCTGGGCACCCAGGAACCCTACCGCATGTTCACAAGCCGCGCCGAGCGCCGCCTTTCTCTGCGCTGCGACACCGCGGACCGGAGGCTCACGCCCCTGGGTCGGCGGGAGGGCCTGGTGGACGACGCGGCTTGGGAGCGCTTCGAGGCGCGCCGGGCGGGGATCGAAGAGGCCGCCGAGCTCCTGAGGACACGGAAGGTCACCGCGGCCCACGCGGCGCGGGTGGAAGCTCTGTCCCCGGAGCAGGCTACGGAGCGAGTTCTGTCCCCGCCGCCCCCGGGCGTTCCTCGAGCTCCGTCCCCGCTGGCTCCCCACGTCGGCGAGTCCTGGGACCGGGCGGTCCGGGATCCCCGGGCTTTCGGCCTGGACCTGGTCGATTTCTTGCCCGAATTGTCGGCTCTGTCCCCGGATCAGGTCGAAACCGCCGTCCTGGACGCCCGCTACGAAGGCTACGCGGCCCGGGAGGCCCGTCAGGCCGCCCGGCTGGGCCGGTCGGAGGACCAGCGTATCCCCGAGGGCTTCGATTACCGGACCGTGGAGGGTCTTTCCTCCGAATCCCGGGAAAAACTCGAGGCCGTCCGGCCCCTCACCCTGGGACAGGCGGCCCGTATCCCGGGCATCCGGCCCGCGGACGCGGCCCTGCTGATGGTGAAGCTGGCAAGGGGCGGGTGAGGCTGACGGCGCCGGTTCATTCCAGATCCAGCACCAAGCGAAGGCCCTCCTCGACCCGGCGGAGGGTGGAGGGTCGGACAAGGCCGACTCGGGAATCCAGGCAGGATTTATCCAGGGTGACGACTTGGGAGATGTTCACCACCGAATCCCGGTCCAGACCGGACTCCTCGCTCTCGAGCAGCACGTTCCCCGGCGCCTCGGCCAGCCGGAGATTGGACGTGAGCACGGCGCAGATCACGGTGGAGATCCGGCTGTCGTTGAAGCTGTCCGATTGGAGGAGCAGGACCGGCCGGCGGAATCCCGGGGCGGAGCCCGAAGGCACCCCGAGGTCCGCCCAGCGGATCTCACCACGACGGATCGGCATCGGAGACAGCCTTCCTCTGAGCCGCCGCGAGATCCGGATCCAGGGGCTCCGGAGAGCCCGAGTACACCGTGTCGAGCCGCTCGCGTACGGATTCCCGGGAGTGGGAGCGGATGAACTCCGAAAGGGCCCGGGAAAAGAGCCGGCTCCGGGGTATGCCGAGCCGCTCGGCCGTGCGCTCCGCGGCCTCGTACAGGTCGTCGGGGAGGGAGACTGCGGTCTTCATATCCCTAGTATAACTCCGGTTATACCGCAGAACAAGGAGTAACCGTGATATTCAACATAGGGACATAATGGACGTCAACGATTTTACGACACGCTTCGTATTTTGTACAGCGCATCCGTCAGCCTTCTCCTCTCCTCCGCCAGGTCGTAGCGGTTCTGGATGTCCAGCCAGTATTCCGGATCGTTTCCGAAGTACCGGGCAAGGCGCAGGGCTGATTCCGCATTGATCTTCCTCCGGCCCCGGAGGATTCCGGAGACCCGGGTGGCGGGGATGCCGGAGTCCTTGGCAAGGCGGTAGATCGAAATTTCGCGGGGGACCATGAACCGCTTCCGCAGGATCTCCCCGGGGGAGGGGAAGGTCGATCCGGACATGGCAAGCTCCTGATAGAAATTGTTATCGGCTGGGATAACCGTAGGACGGGGCGGGCGGGGCGTCAAGAGTTCTTTCAACATTCCTCAGCTCTGTCCCCGGCGAGGCCCACGACGGATCAACCTCCAACCCCGGCTTGTCCAGCAGGTTGAACCTGCTACGTCGTTAACGAGGAGGAGAGTGTCGTGAAGGTTGTAAGGATGTGGACCCGCTTTGAGTGAACGGTGTGGCGGCGCCGGATTTGGTATGCTTCTTATAATACGCCCGCGATGGGACCAATTTGCAGGCCATAATGCACAATATTCTTGACAAGTTGTCACGAACAAGATACTCTCTTCCCATGAAAACTCTTCCGGTAGGCGAGTTGAAGACTCAATTTTCCGAGGTCCTCGAACGGGTGCGGCAAGGGGAGTCGTTCGGTATTCTCTATGGTAAAAGGAAAAAACCCATTGCGTTGATAATTCCTTACACTGAAAAGACATCACAGGAGGAGCGCGCGTTGGGTTTCCTGGAAGGCAAGGTCACCGTGAAGTTCGCGGCCGACTTCGGCATCACCGAGGAAGAGCTGCTGAATCCGGCATGAAGTACCTGCTGGACACCCATTCCTTTCTCTGGTCCATCGCGGATTCCGGAAAACTGACGAAAAAGAGCATCAGGATCCTCAAGAACCCGGGCAATGAAGTGTTCGTCAGTTCCGTCACCTTGTGGGAAATCGCGATCAAGACAAGGCTCGGCAAGCTCGAGATAGAAGGATTTTCGTTGGATCAGTTGCCGGGCATTATCGAGCACCTGAGGTTCGGCCGGATCGATTGTACGATGGAAGACGCGATCGGATATGCCGGACTGAAGGAACCGACCCACAAGGACCCGTTCGACAGGATGCTAATCCTGCAATGTATACGCCGAGGCTTGACCATGATCAGCGCCGACGCGGAGTTCCCGAAGTTCGTGCCCTACGGGCTCAAGCTGATCTGGTGAGAAATCCGAGCTCTATCCCCGGGTCGGGTATGCAGGGCGTGGGGCGGCATCCATGGCCTCCTAATACCGGGTTTCCATCTACAACGCCGCGGCATCGGGCGAGGAAGGCTTCTTGTTGGTTACCCTGAATCCTCTCCGAAACCCTCCGAGTCCCGCAAAATCGACAAATTCCAGGAATATGTAAAGCTCGATATTCCCGATCCCCTCCTTCGGCCCCTGTTTCTAAGTTCTTTTTGTAAAATCATTTAAAAATCCATGAAAACCCTTTGAAATCGGAATTCGCACCTTCTCAAGGTTACAAAAAACTTCTTTTTTTCTTGACACCCCATTTTGCGAAGGCTATACTGCCTCAAAGTGATAGGGGAGCGCCGGACCGTAGGTTCAGCCCCCTGCCAACTCCACAAGGAGGAATTTCAGATGAAGAAGCTTTTCGTTCTTCTCCTCGCTCTCGCCGTGGTTACCGGCGCTTTCGCGCAGGTCACGACCAGCATCAGTCTCCAGGGCCAGGTGAAGGTTCTCAATGAGGACAGCCAGGGCCAGTTCGTTCCGAAGGGCGACACCTACGATACGTTCACCTTCAAGGCGAGCACGGACACCTACGGCTTCAGTATGACGGACACCAACTGGCTCACCGGGCTTACGGCTCCTGACGGCTTCCAGGGCTTCGGTGACATCCGCGACTGGAACGTGTGGTACAAGCTGGCCGACGGCAAGGTGAAGGTAACCTTCGGTAACCTCCGCGACGCCACCTTCCGCACCACCCTGACCGGCTGGCTCGCTGATTTCGGCGCCATGGACCGGATTGCCGGCTACGGCCTCTTCACCACCTGGATGCCCATGGACGGTCTCACCGTCGGCCTCAACCTGCCCTTCGGCCTCACCGCCGAGGACACCGCGGACGTCCTGCAGAAGGCTGACATTGGCCTGCAGTACAAGATCGCCGACGTCGGGACTCTGAACGTCCTCGTCGATCTCAACATGGTCGGTGATGACAACGTTTTCGAGCTCGGTTTCGCCTACACCGGAGTTGAGAACCTCACTGCCACCGCGATCTACAAGGGTGAGCTTGATGCCGAGATCCACTCGTTCGTCGTCGAAGGCGACTACGTAATGGACGCTCTTGAGGCTGGCGCCAGCTTCATGGGGATTGCCGATGCCTCGACCGATTTCGCCTGGGAAGTGAACGCCTACGGCTACTATGACATCACCGAGAAGATCTACTCCGGCCTCGAGATCTACTACTGGAGTGACGAGACC
>ENA-UOWG01002060-UOWG01002060.1-activated-sludge-metagenome-genome-assembly--contig:-NODE-2060-length-18136-cov-5.440850_pt1 | contig 18136 bp, 19 predicted proteins | sample MGYA00238147_ERZ761563 | MGnify/ENA primary metagenome ERZ761563 (study PRJEB28884, sample SAMN05720216) | anaerobic digester metagenome | isolation source: active sludge of municipal... | reverse complement strand
TAAAGGCAGACCTATGGTTGATGCTCTTCCTTCCGTTTTGCTTCATGGATTTCAATAATTACATTGCTTATTTTTATTTCCTTCTGATCGTGACAGCCATTTTTATGTTTATTCAAACGCGCGATGTCCCACAAGCGGACAATGCTGCGTTTTCTTCTCTTGTCGTTTGCATCGTTGTCACCGTCGTCGCCACCATGAGTGCTCCCTATTCAAAATCATATTTACTCTTCTCTTTGCCGGCAATCATACTCTTGCTGACACGCCGTTTCAAAACAACTCTATTCTGGGCGCTGGTCGCCCTATTGACGTTTATCCCAATGTTGCTGAACTATCGGCTGAGGGGGAAACCCCCTTTTATCCTCTTATACAAACACGGATATTATCGTTCACACATCCGTTCCCTAGACAACCAATACAACGACTTCGGCTTTAACAGCGTTAAACGGTATTTCCACCATTCCGTCGATTAAAACATCATTGCCCTCATGTCATCAAATACGCCGGCACTCCGCCTCCTGATCAGACCTCTCATTGTTGCCACATCTCTTTTGGCTGTCATGGTTCTTATGGAAATCACGATCCGCGTGACCGCATGGCTCAATATCCCCCTCGCTCCACCGGGACACCACAAGCTTTTTTGCGAGTATGATTCGATTCTGGGTTGGAAACACAAACCACTGGCCTCCACAAGAAATATCGGGAGCGAATATGCCGTCGACATCCGGTTCAACTCCAAGGGCATCCGCGGCGATGAATATCCCTATGATAAGGGGGATCACGAATATCGCCTGTTGATCCTGGGGGATTCCTTCGCGGAGGGATACAACGTCGCGTTTGAGCACTTATTTTCCGAAGTGTTGAAAAGTAATCTGACCGAACACCTCAAAAAAACCGGTACAACTTGCCAGGTCATCAACACCGGGACGGGGGGCTGGGGAACAGACCAGGAATATCTCTTTTATATGAACGAGGGATTCAAATATGATCCCGATGCAGTCATCCTGATGTTCTACGAAAACGATGTCTGGTATAACACGCAAAATAAATATTGGCGAGGGTATAAGCCGAAATACCGACTTGAGAGCGGCCAACTGACTCTCACCAATGTGCCGGTGCCCCAAATCGGCCTTTCCCGGGGACTATCGGATACCGACCTGCTCGAGTGGCTGAGCTTCAATTCTTATTTGTATAGCTTCCTCCGTAACAAAGCCAAAAACATATCATTCGTCCGTAACTGGGTTTTAGGATTGGAATTCCCGCGAGAATATGGCGTGTGGGGAAGAACCTATGACACTGAAATAAAACTGGCCTGGGATACGACGGAACGACTCATCGTCGATTTAAAGAAACAGGCGATAGAGAACGGCAGTCGTTTCATCGTTTTCAACATCCCGAATATCGCCTGTGTATATAAAGATAAATGGGACTCAACGAAAAAACTATACGCCCTCGATGAAGCCGAATGGGATATTGATCAACCCTCCAAGGAGATTCGCCGAATCTGCCTAAAAAATATGATTGATCTCATCGACCCCACTTCGCAAATGATAGAACAAGCACGCCTTGCCACGAGCCCGGGGGAAAAGCTCTATTTCAGTATCGATGAACACTGGACAGTTCGCGGACACAATCTGGTTGCTGAGATAATGGGGCGGTACCTCATGGAGAAACACCTTCAAGCGTTAAGACAATCCCAAACGGTATCCGATTGACAAATAATGCTTTTGTTAATATAATGTTCACGGTTTGAACGTACGACTATAACGAGGTTTCCCTCGTTATTTTTTTAAGGACAATTGTTCATCTCATGAACAACAACATACCAGAAGATAAAATATATCGCATCCTCGACCTGATTGCCGGAACTCCCGGCCTATCTCAGCGAGAGGTTGCGGCGAACACGGGCCTTTCCCTCGGATTAGTGAACATCACCCTCAAGCGTCTCGCTCAAACCGGCTCGATCAAGGTTTCTGAACTGAACAAACGAAAGATGGAGTATATGCTCACCCCGAAAGGATTGTTTGAAAAAACGCAACGGGCCTATTCCTACATATCCAACACGGTGAGAACATTCCAGGAATACCAGCATCGCCTTGAGCGGCTTCTACATGAACTATTGACGGATCGCCACACTCCTGTGGTAATTCTCGGTTACAACGAATTGGGAATGTTGGTGGAAATGGTCATCCGGACCCAATTTCCGGACGTGCAATTCCGTGTGCTTCTATCAGAAAACACCATTCACCCAGAGGAACTTGTATTTGATTGTCGTTTCGGAAAACAGATCCGTCCCGTCGGCATCTCCATCCTTGAAAAACTGTTAAAGGCTCCCGCCGGGAAGAAATCATCCGACGAGGGGCTGCCCCAGCAAGGGAACATCGCCCAAGTCGTGGGGGTCCATCCGTGATTGTTGCGATCATCCCTGCACGGGGAGGTTCAAAGGGCATCCCTCGTAAGAACATCATCCCCGTTGCGGGAAAACCGCTGGTTGCCTGGTCTATCGAACAAGCTCGTCATTCAGAACTCGTTGAAAAGGTTTTCGTATCTACTGACGACAACGAGATCGCCGATATCTCACGTCGCTATGGAGCCGATGTGGTCGAAAGACCTGCGGAGCTCAGCTCTGATACAGCATCATCCGAAGATGCCCTAACTCATGCAATTGATACGATCGAGCGGGGAATGACTACAGCCATCGAAACAGTAGTGTTTCTCCAAGCCACGTCGCCTGTCAGGGGAAAAGAAGATATAAACAATGCAATTCGCCTCTTCCGTGATGAAAAAGCCGATTCGCTGTTCTCCTGCATGAAGCTCGAAGATTACTTCATCTGGGAAAAGAACGACAACCGATATGTCAGCGTGAATTACGATTACCGCAATCGTAAAAGAAGGCAGGACATAAAGCCCCAATACCTTGAAAATGGATCCATCTATGTGTTCCCGCCTGTAACCCTCCGAAAACATCATAATCGTCTGGCCGGAAAAATCGTCGCCTATGAGATGGACCATTGGAAATCTTTCCAGATAGACGACAAAGAAGACGTGGAAATCTGCGAGTATTACCTCCGCAATAAGATTGCGAAGGAAGGGGCCAGCCATGTCAACTGAACTGAACGAAATATTTAACATCGCCAACAAGACCGTTCTCATCACGGGGGCCACCGGCTTCTTCGGCAGACACATGTCCAGATCATTCATCGAAGCCGGAGCCAAAGTGATTCTGCTGGGACGATCCAAGAAACTTTTAGATCAGGCTGCCGACCTTAGCAATCGATCCAACCAATCCGGTGTCTTTGCCTTTCAAGTGGACTTTTATGATCAACAGGAGTTGGAAAAAACGTTAAATAAGGTCATTCAAAAACACAGCGTCGATGTTCTGATAAACAATGCGTTTGATTTCAGCAAAGAGACGGGATTCAACACCCCCGAAGGCACCATAGACAAGTTGACCCATAAAAATTGGGGGAAAGCTTTTGAATCGGGGCTCTATTGGGCCGTTAAGACGACCCAAGTGATCGGCAAACAGATGCAGGCGAGGCGTCGGGGGAGCATCATCAATATTAGCTCCATGTATGGCATTGTGGCGCCCAGTCCGCACCTCTATGCCGGCACCAGGTTTTTCAACCCACCCACTTATAGCGTTGTCAAATCAGGACTCATCGGCTTGACCCGGTATACGGCCTCTTTTTGGGGGAAATATGGGATACGATGCAACGCCGTTCTGCCAGGTGCCTTCTCAAACACTGAAAGCAAGGGCCCCAACAGCGTCAACCCTCATAATCCATTTCTGAAAAGGTTATGCAAAAGGACAGTTTTGAATCGCGTGGGTCATCCGGACGATCTGAGGGGACTCCTCATCTACCTGGCGAGCGACGCCTCCAGCTACATGACAGGCCAATCGATCATAATCGATGGTGGATGGACAACCACATGAAAAACATCCCTTTCTCAGGTCTTAAGAACATCAACGTGGAACTCACCAGCCGTTGCAACAAGGATTGCTGGATGTGCGGCCGTAGACGCATCGATAAGGACTATCCCGATATCGCCCTGCAATACGGGGACATGGATTTTGATCTTGTCAAAAAGATCTCCTTGCAACTACCCCCGCAGATCGTCGTCCAACTCCATAACAATGGCGAACCACTGCTCTACCCCAGATTCGGAGAAGCCGTGAAACTTTTCAGCGATCAGATCACCAATATCGTTTCTAATGGAAAATTACTCCTGGATAAATCAGACGAGATCATCGGCAACCTGGACACCCTCGCCATTTCAATCATTGAAAACGATCCCGAAGCGGATGAACAATATAGGGTGATCGAAGGATTTTTAAAGAAGAAGGGAGATAAAAAGCCTTTTACAATCTTCCGGTTGAACGGCAAGATTGACAGAACACGCTATGAGAAGTTCGGCCTTCCGTTGGCCTCTAGACTTATCCATTCGCCACTCGGAAGCTTCAACTATCGAAAAGCCGAACCGACAATACCTGAAATAGGGATCTGTCTCGATTTTCTGCACCATATGGCAATCAATCGCAAAGGACGCGTCTCATTGTGTGTCCGGTTCGACCCCAAAGAGCTCGGCGTGATCGGTGACGCCAACACCACGGACCTTGCCGACATATGGAGCGGTCCGAAACGGATGGAATGGTTGTCTTACCACAAGAGGGGGGAACGGAACAAAGTCCCACTTTGCTCCTATTGCCATTATTGGGGGGTTCCGACGAGCGGGAACACGGGCGACGATCGGGCCCGAAGAAAAGACGAGGATATATTCAACAACATAGCGTCTCGCTGACAGGCATGTGTATAGCACCATCAGACAAGGAGGAGTTGACATGACACAGAAAGATATCTTTTTCATCGCAGAGATTGGCATCAACCATAACGGAGACATCGAAACCGCTAAAAAGCTGATCGATATGGCCAAGGAATGCGGGTGCGATGCCGTGAAATTTCAAAAAAGGACGATCGATATCATATACAAAAAAGATTTCCTCGATTCACCGCGCGAAAGCCCGTGGGGAAAAACCCAGCGAGACCAAAAGGCGGGATTAGAATTCGGCGAAAAAGAATACACCATCATCGATAAATATTGCAAAGAAAAGGCCATCGCATGGTTCGCCTCTCCCTGGGATGAACCCAGTCAACTATTCTTGAGGAAATTCCACCTAAAATACAACAAGGTGGCTTCGGCCCTCCTCACACATGACAAACTGCTCACCATGATCGCGGAAGAAAAAAAGCACACGTTCATTTCCACGGGGATGAGTAGCTGGAAGATGATCGATCATGCCGTCGACATATTCCGCAAGAACGATTGCCCGTTCACCCTGCTTCACTGTTTATCCACCTACCCCAGCGAAGACGAGGAGTGCAACATCATGCTCGTAAAGACGATCAAAGAGCGCTACGGCTGCGAAGTCGGTTACAGCGGCCATGAAAAGGGAATACTCCCCTCTGTGCTCTCTGTGGCCTTCGGCGCGACAGTCATTGAGCGGCACATCACTTTGGACCGCACCATGTATGGGAGCGATCAAGCCGCCTCACTGGAAAGGCGCGGATTGGAACTTTTGATCCGAGATGCCCGGCGTGTGAAAGCAATTCTCGGAGATGGGCAGATCAAGGAGATTACGTCCAAAGAAGCGCCCATCGCCAAAAAGCTTCGCTATCACGAGGAATAGAGACAGGGAGAGTTGTGCTATCCGTCAAAGTCCCAGTCATCGGAATACCTGGGTGGCCCTGGAAAAAACGGGTGCTTAAACAGGCCTTGGATCACCCCCGGATCGAACGGCTGAAGATCGACCAATTCTGTTACGAATGCACCCGTCATTTCGAATTACTGCAAATGTTCGATCGTGACGATGATCACTACCAGCAAAGTCGGTATTTCAGGTATCAGATAGAGACGAAAAAGAGCCCGAAGGATACCCTCAAAAAGATCAAGGCCTTCAAAGCGCTCTATGCGCAGATTCAAAAGGAAGGGTTGCGCGTCCCTCCGGTCGTCACAACGGATGGATGCCGGATAGACGGGTCCCATCGCCTTGCCATTGCACTCCACTTGAAGCATACGGAAGCCGACATCAACGTGGCCGCTTATGAGGATTTTATGTCACCGACGGAATGCGAGAACATCCGCAATCAAGTCAGTCTATATCGAAGAGAAGTTTACGGTTTTACAAACTGACGGGGGCCCTATGGATAAAGAGGAAATTTCGAAGCAAGTATCCTTGCTTCATGACCGATGGTATTACTACTACGATTTTGACGGCGTGGAAGTCATGCCCTCTCTCAAAAGAGAACGAAGCACGGGGATCCGAAACTGGAACAAGTTAAAGCCGATCATCCAAAAACTCGCCTCATGTCTTGAGGATCCGCACGTGTTCGATATCGGCTGCAATATGGCCCTCTACGCCCATGAAATGACGAAAATGGGCATTACGGTGACAGCCATCGACAGAAATATCGATACCGCTCTTTTTTATTCCCGTTATGTGCAGGAGAACAAGGGGGATAAATGGCAAGTCGATCTTCATAAAATGGATATTACCACTGAGGTCCCGTACTCCGATAAAGTCAATATCGTGACCTTATTCTGCGTCATTTATCATCTCCACCCCAAGGAAGAGGAAACCATCGCAAGGCTTAAAGAATACTTTCCAAACCACAAATACGTGGTGATTCAAGGGAACACACCCCGCATAAAAAAACGGAATCAGCCCCTAGCCGGCAAGCAGGCGATCAAAGCCCTCCTCGAGAAGTATGGTTATAAGACAAAAACCTATGATTGGTGGTTCTATCCCAAACCCGTTGTTGTGGGGGAGCGAGAGTAAACTGCCCCATGAATTTCCTCAAGAAATGGTTCCAGACTGCACATTCCAATCAACGGCAGAATCTCAGCGGGGCCCGATCAGCCGTTCCGTTCGATAGCCAGTTCATGGAAGCCATAACCACCGTTGAAGCTCAGCGCTTGGTTGACATCGGCCTGCGTCCGAAAGAGATAAAAAAGGTCCCACTCAATAAGCTGTATGTTCAGTTTCGGAGCGAATGGCCCATACAAGAACGAGGAGCGATACCAGGTTCCGTATTACCTCTCCCAGTTTGCGATTCCCCTCTATGCCTATTCCTTGAAAGCTATAAAAAACACGGTTTAGCTGTCCTCTCAGGAGAACACTTCAAGGAAAATCCCTACTACAAAATGTGGCAAGCCGTGAATCAAGTCGGATTCCGATATGATTGGTTCCACTACCCCCAGACCCTTAAAAAACAATATTCCGACAAAGATATTGAGAACAAGATGCGCGGACTCATCAACACCTACGAGAGCATCAAAACACACGGCTATCTGGGCGGGGAATATAAAAACAGGATGGTCATGGCTCTGGAAACCCCATTTGAGAATACTCGACTCGGACACCACCATAGCATTGATGGCTACGAGATATGGGGAGGCCACCATCGCGTCGCCGCCATGATATCCTTGGGGTATTCTGAATCAACCATCATGATCCTATCCGATCAGCAGCATACCATAGTGACACCCATTGAGGCTCTCAAATGAGAGTCTTGTTCCTGTTGACAATGATCGGCTCCAAGGGCAAATGGCACCAAGGGATAGCGTCCTTGGCCACCTACCTACAAGTAAAGGGTCATGAAGTATCTCTTCTTGAAATAGACCGTTTTGATCTCGATGAGATTGAAAACCATATCAGAACCGTATCTCCCGGTGTGGTGGCCGCGACAGCAAACAGTCATCAATATGAGCATGTAAAACACATTCTCGCGCATATCAAGAAAACGCATCCCGACATATACACGATCCTCGGCGGAGTCCATGTGACGATTGCGCCCGAATCCATCGACGAGCTGTCAGGAGTCGACGCGATCTGCCGCGGAGAAGGGGAAGATCCTCTTTTAAAAATGGTGGAAGCAGTCGAGAATAACATGGACCCTAATGACATTCCAAACATGATTTTCACGAAACAAGGGAATGCAGTTCATAAACCATGCAATTATTATGTGAAAGATCTCGATCAGTTACCCCTTGTCAATAGGAACCTATTCCAGCGTTACCGAGATTCTGATCGCGCCACCAACCTCCCCTTCAGAGTCAGATTCCTTTTCTGCAGGGGTTGTCCTTATGACTGCAGTTATTGCTGCAACCGAACCCTCAAGAATACATTCCCCGACAAATCCAAATACGTGCGTTGGCCTTCCGTTGACAGGGCCATCGAGGAGATCAACACTGTATCGGATCAATTCAAGTTCACCGATTACGTCATCGACGACGATATATTCACGCTGAACAAAAAGTGGGCAATGGAATTCTGCAATAAGTATCCCGATAAGCACAGAAAGACCAAGCGCTTTGAAGTCAATGTGCGGATTGGAACGGTAGACGAGGAAATGATGCGGGCTTTGCAGGATGCCGGCTGCAATCTGATAAAGATCGGGCTGGAAAGCGGGGATCAGTCGATCCGTGAGAGCGTATTAGGAAGAAGGATTTCTGACGAAATGGTGTTAGAGACGGCGTGCATCGCGAATAAAGCGAGAATACCGTTTCATACGTTCAATATGATCGGGATCCCAGGCGAATCCAGAATGTCCGTTTTCAAAACCATCCGGCTCAATCAGCGTATTCGTCCCGCCCGTGTCCAGGTTACCGTGTTTTACCCTTACGACCACACGCCGTTAGGGGAACATTGTAAAAGCAACAATATGATCTCGAAATCCGCAGCTTCCTATTTTCATAAATCCGTCTTAAAACACGACCGGCTTACGAGAACGGAAATACGGTTTCTATCGTTTTTGTTTAGGCCATTGGTGTATATGACTTATTCCCCCAAACAATCGCTGATAGAGGTCCGTAAACTCATGGGACGAGTATGTCGTCTCTTACTTATCCATAATAAAGCGAGGCGAAAATGATTACAAACAGACTCATCAGTATCTTTGCCAAATACTTCCCTTCTATTTTCCGCAAACTTGTCCAAATGGACATTATCAACGAACCGAGCTGGGTGAATCTGAAATTAGACATCAAAAATGGGCAAGCGGCATATCTAAAAGACGAACACAGAAATCGAACCTGGTTCTGCGATTTTATAGGATTACTAAAGGGACCAGCCATCCTGGAAATTGGCGCTGGCGGCATGTTTGAAATTGCAACCCTCAAAACGCGCGGCAAATTAGCCGACTGCAGCTATCATATCATTGACATCTCCGATGAAGTGATTTCAGAGGGCAAGAAACTACATACCGAGGTCGACTTCAAAAGAGGCAGTATCAACAAAATCCCTTATCCTGACAATACATTCAATGTCGTATATTGCCGGCACGTTATTGAACATCAACCCGATTACAAAGAAGCCGTCAGTGAAATGCTCCGTGTATCGAAAGACATTGTCATCATAAACTTATTTCGTTGGTCGCTGAGCGATCCGATTCTCGAAAGGAAGAAGAAAATTAGTAATTCATATAACATTCATTCACTTCTGGATTATTGCCGGCGAACCAGCACCTCGTTAGATTATTTCATCTTGCTCTATGGGGAAACACCGGGCCATAATCAATATGACAATCTTGATATCGTCCGGTCAAAAGACCATCTGATTCTTTTCCTATCAAAGACAGCCTCAATATATTCAAATGAGCTAAAGAAATCCCTTGGGCCATATCGGACTTATTTGTATGAACATCCATACGATACCACCCCACCGACATATGCTCCTCAAGTCAAGTTGGCACAGAAGCCACCCTTGTGAAAAACATCTTATTAATATGTGACAAGCCGAACTGGGCCTACGCCTCGATTGCCAAATCGTTGATCAAATACAACGATAACGGCAACCTTGCGCTAGATATCGCATATATCAAGGGAAATTCACAACTGCAAACACAGGTAAAGCGTTACGACAGTGTATTTGTTCTAGGCTGGCAGATCATAGCGGATTTGCGTTGGTGGGGAATCAAGAACATGCTTCCCTTTCTTGACATTTCAAAAGTTCTGACAGGAGTGCACTCGCATCATTCTTGGGACAATCGCGCCACAACACCGGATAACAACACGACTCCTCCCCGGAAGTTAGTAAAATATTTAAACAAGTGCCGGGCTGTGAATGCAGTCAGCCAGCGCCTTTATGAATTATTCAAGCGAGCAGGGGTCCATAATATCGCCTACACCCCTAATGGAGTTGACACAAACATCTTTCAACCGATTAAACCGCTTCGCCGCGATGGAAAACTGCGCGTGGGTTACTCAGGATCCCTCAAGCATGATTGGAGAAAGGGAATCACACAATTCATTGAACCTGCATGTAAAATAGCGGATGTCAATCTAGTGAAAGCCATGCCGACCGAAGAGCACTATGTGCCACTCGACGAAATGCCCGGGTTCTATAATGACATCGATATCTATCTGTGCGCATCGAGTTCCGAGGGTTTTTCATTGAGCGTCCTGGAAGCGTCCGCCTGTGGGAGACCTGTCATCAGCACCCGCGTCGGGGGCAGCGAAGACTTGATCATAGACGGACAAAACGGTTTTCTAGTGGATCGTGATGTCAAAACCATCGCCGATAAAATAAAGAAGCTTGACCGCGACAGAGACCTCCTAGCACACATGGGGAAACAAAACCGCAATATCATCGAAAAGAATTGGTCCTGGTCACATCGGGGCAAAGATTGGCTCTATTTCATGACATCGGACCCAACATATCATGGTTGATTCGACCAATTTCAATCGTAATATGAAGGCTGACGAATGGAGAATATCGTATTTCCGCAAGAATCCTTCTCTCTATAGCACATTTTCGTCAAAAGAATATCGCACTCTTTGGGTATTTCTGAAACCCCAATGGCGGTCTCTGACAGTCATCGTATCCTACTCATTTTTGTCCGCCATCTTGGAGGGCTTTAAAACCCTCCTTCAAGTGGGTTTGATCCGCGCCCTTGTCGTCAACGAAACGGAATTGAAGGGCCTTTTGAACTTCAGGTTGTTCAGTTTCAACTTACCGCTCGATACTCTCCCCATCGTGAGTAGTCGCATGGGCATTATCACAACAATGTTCTCCGGCCTATTAGTTCTTGTTATCGTCGTGTCTGTTCTGAAATATGCCAATGCATTACTTGCCAAACGGGTTCAGCTTGATTTGATGAGATGCGTTCGAGACCACGCGCTCAGAAAAATATTTTCGCTTGACCTTCGTTACTTCGATCAAGCCCGAAGCGGGGAACTTGTTTTCCTTATGAACGCCGAGACGAGCCGTTTTTCAAACCTCGTGACGTTCGCCGAACGCTTTTTAACATTCTTCGTCCAAACTGCGATTTTTCTATTAATCATGGTGTATATGTCCTGGGACGTCACACTTGTATTGATATTGGTGGCGATCATATACTTTAAGCTGCACATCCCGCTTGACATGCGTACGAAGCAAAGAAGTTGGGAGTCAAACTTGGCCCAAAACACCCTTTCACATCTTTTTCACCAGATCGTCTATGGCATTAAAGTCATCAAAATCGGCGCCTGCGAGGAGAGGGAACAAACCCAATATCTCGAGGAACACAAAAACTTTGAACAACAGGACATTTCTCTTACCAAACTGAACGGATTATCGACCATGTTCAGAGAATTTGGCGGTGTTGCCATCCTGCTCATCATCGGGGTATACTCCTATATCTTCAAAGATTATCATGGAATGGTGCATAAATCGGATCAGATTCTCGCGTATCTTTTTCTACTCATACGCACACTTCCCACCGTGGCTGGACTGCAAGACGCCAGAACTTCAATGATCAGCGCTTATGGCCCTCTGGCGCGCGTGATGTCGCTACTTCATGAAACAGAATCGCTCATTAAACCCTTGCCTCAAGCAACAGAGTCATTACGTGTCGATAACATACAGACTTTGGCCTGTAAAAACGTGGTGTTCAGCTACACAACGAAAAAAACAGTGTTAGAGGGGATCGATCTGCATTTTCATAAAAACAGCATTTATGCTTTCGTGGGCCCGTCCGGATCGGGAAAATCGTCGATACTAGACCTTTTAGCATCGGTGCGTTTCCCAAACGAGGGCGATGTTCTGATAAACGATATTTCTCTAAAACATTTGGAAATAAAGTCCTACAAACAGTTGGTCGGCTACATGAATCAGGACCCTGTGATGTTCCATAATAAGATCAGGATGAATGTAACGTATTTTAAACCGGACGCGACGAACTCTGAAATATGGGAGGCCTTGAGACTTGCAGCCGTCGACGATTTCATCAAGGGTCTACCAGATGGTCTTGAAACTGGATTGGGAGAGCGGGGATTGACCGTATCGGGGGGACAAAGGCAACGAATCGGTTTGGCCAGGATATTTTTGCAAAACACCCCCGTGCTTCTACTTGATGAAGCGACCAATGCTTTGGATTACAAAACAGAAGAAATGATATATGCCAACTTAAAAACTCTGAAAATGAACCGTATCATCATTGTCGCCGCGCACCGCCTAAGCACTTTAAAAGATTTCGATCAGATCATCGTCCTCAACAAGGGGCGAATTGAAGAACAGGGCACACATACAGAACTAATGAATCTCAAGTCCCTCTATTACAATTTGTTCTCGATTCAAGAGCGGAGCGTTGATGATGCTGAATAAGATCATAACTCTGTTCTCCAACAAACCATTCAAACACAAGGGATCGATTGAAATCCATCGGCCTCTTTATATCGATCGACACAAGGGGCGAGATTTTCTTGTTTTGGCGACAGGCCCCTCCCTGAAATCTCATAGGGCACTTATTCAATCATTCATAGAGACGCATAAACCAGTCGTCATGGCAGGCAACTTCGTCGAAAACATGTTCACTCCCGATTATCACGCCTTTATAAATCGCAGACGTTTTTGCAGTTACTCAAAAACGATCAATCCATCAAGCAAGGTTTTATTGAGTCCGTATTTTACCGATCATGTGATTAAAAGCAATTACAGCGGAAAATACGAGGAAATCGCTTTTAAAAACATCTACCCTTCTGACAAAGGACACACCGCGATTTCCGATGGCATTATCAATGCCAAAGGAGCCACGATCGCCACATTGTTGATATCCGTCTCCATCGTCATGGGGGCGAACAACGTTCATGTCGCGGGACTGGATGGATATTCCAGCAAATCCGAGAGGACTCATCATTATGTCGAACCGGACAACAAAACGAGCGCCGAATTATTGCAAGTGGAGTCGGTCACAAAACAACTACTTGATTGTTCGGCAAATCTGCTAAAATCCCTCGGAAGGGGAAGATTGACGATCATCACCCCGACGGTCTACCAAGATTATTATCTTCCCATCGAAAAACTGAACCCATGAAAGAAAACGAGATACGCCCACAAGCCCTCTTTGATGAGTATTTGAAGATCGCCCGAGAAGATATCTCACACTTTTTCAGTGACAAACATCGCTTTGTCGAAGTGCCGTGCCCAGCCTGCGATTCTTCTGAACACCGGGAATCTTTCGTAAAAGACGGCTTTCGTTATGTGGAATGCTCCTCATGTAAAACCCTCTATACATCGCCACGCCCCACCCAGGAAGACTTCGGCCGATTTTACCGTGAATCCCGATCCAGCCGTTTTTGGGCGGAACACTTCTACAAAGAGACAGAATCGGCACGTCGAGATAAAATATTCCGGCCTAGGGCCCTGGATGTGGCCCAAACGGCACATAAGTATTTCAACACGAAAAGCTTGTCCATCGTTGATATCGGTTCCGGATATGGAACATTTTTAGAGGAGCTCAGAAACACGGGGGCCTTTGATCCCATCGAAGGGATAGAACCATCTCCCGACTTGGCGTCCGTCTGTGAAAAGAAGGGATTCAAGACATTCCGAAGTTCGGTTGAAGATGTAAAGATGGGTTCCCGGTTCGATATCGCTACGAATTTTGAGCTCTTCGAGCACTTGTTCTCTCCACGAATGTTTCTGCAAGCCGTCCACCAAGTATTGAAGCCGGGGGGGATCTTGTACATGACGACCCTGAGTGGACAAGGGTTTGACCTTCTCCTCCTCCGAGAACGATCCAAGAGTATCTCTCCGCCGCATCACATCAATTTCATCAACCCTGAATCACTGGTCCACTGCCTGAACCGCGCAGGATTTGATGTCTTGGAGATCTCGACGCCCGGAAAGCTGGATGTCGATATTGTCTACAATATAGGACGGGAGACCCCCGTTCCCTGTGATCCATTCACGCACAAGGTTGTTTTCGAATCAAACGATCAATTACGAGAGAACTATCAACTCTTTCTCCAAAACAACCGATTAAGCTCCCATATCAGAGCTATCGCCAGAAAAAGAACTGATTGAAGTGAACACTATGCCGAATGAAAAGCGTCGACCCTTGAGGATATTGGACATCTCCGTTCCCATCAGATCCCCCATGCCCGTATGGCCTGGCGAACCCATGCCGTCTTTGAACCGCATTAAAGATATTTCCAAGGGAGATTCCGCAAATGTATCCGTGCTGTCGTGCAGCGTCCATACGGGCACACACATCGATGCCCCGCTACATCACGATGAGAGGGGGAAAACGACCGACAATATTGGATTAGAGCCTTTTGTGGGCTCAGCCATTGTTGTAGAATTTCTCGACACGGATATCATCACGAGCACCGATCTGGAAGGGATTGGGCTCCCGATGTCGACAAAAAGGCTGCTGATCAAAACAAGGAATTCCCAATCATGGCATGCCGGAGAGAATGTCTTTTCACCCCATTATATCGCTCTCAACGATGATGCTGCGGAATGGGTCGTCAAAAAGGGAATCAGGCTGGTCGGCATTGATTATCTGTCTGTTCAGAAACACGGGGTCAAGGAAAAGAGGACTCATCGGATTCTTTTTGAGGGGAACGTCAGTATCCTGGAAGGTATCAATCTTTCAGGCGTCTCGCCTGGCGGGTATTATCTTGTTTGCCTGCCATTAAGACTGGAAAACAGCGATGGCTCCCCAGCCCGGGCGATTTTACTTGAGGAGGGATTTTGTGAACGCTAATACGAAAGAGAAAATCATCGTCATAATCCCGGCACGGATGGGCTCTTCCCGTTTTCCGGGAAAACCGCTGGCCCCCATACTGGGCCGCCCGATGATAGAACATGTCTATCGGCGGACCGAGATGTGCACCCTGCTGTCGGGGGTCTATGTAGCCACCTGTGACGAAGAGATCCGCCTGGCCGTGAAAAAGTTCGGGGGCAACGTCATCATGACATCTCCGCTGCACCAACGGGCTTCCGACCGTGTCGCTGAAGCGGCGCAAACGCTTTCTGCCGACATCGTTGTGATGGTCCAGGGTGATGAACCTTTGGTCACGCCACAGATGATCGCCAAATCCGTCGTCCCCTTGCTCGAGAGAACCGATTGCTTTTGCGTGAATCTGGTACAACGAATCGAGAATGCTGATGATTTCGAAGACCCCAATACCATCAAGGTCGTCATGGATCGGACTGGGAATGCCATATATTTCTCTCGTGAACCGATCCCGACCCGGCGGATTCTGGGGTTTGATAAATTACAGACATACAAACAAGTCTGCATCATCCCGTTCTTCAAGGAGATGCTCTTCAGATTCAATGAACTAAGCCCCACTCCTCTCGAACAGGCCGAATCCATCGACATGTTGCGCGTGATGGAGCACGGCTATAAGGTTCAACTCGTCGAATCACCCGACAAAACACAGTCCGTTGACACTCTTGCCGACTTGAAAAAAGTCGAAATCCTCATGCAACAGGACTTATTATCAAAGAAATACCTCTGACCCAACGGGAGACCCGCACATGAATGCTCAGACACTGAAACGACGCATCCGTTCGATGAAGCCGACCTTTGGATCCTGGATCACCCAGGGACACCCGTCCATCGGGGAGATCATGGCGCACGCCGGTTTCGACTGGCTCACGATCGACCTGGAACATAGCGCCATCACGTTATCACATGCCCAGGAACTGATCCGTGTCATCGATCTGAACGGAGTCGTCCCGTTCGTGCGTGTAGGAGCCAATGACCCGACGGTGATTAAACGCGTCCTTGACGCCGGCGCCAGAGGGATCATCGTTCCCATGGTGAATACGGCCGAACAGGCTGAGCTCGCTGTCCGGTCGGCCTATTACCCCCCTCGAGGGACACGGGGGGTCGGGTTAGCGCGGGCTCAAAACTATGGTTTTTCATTCCCCGATTACGCCCGACGGCATGTCAAGGAGACATTCGTGATCGTTCAAATCGAACACATCGAGGCAGTGAACAATATCGACGCCATTTTCTCCGTAAAGGGGATTGATGCTTTCATAGTCGGACCTTACGATCTATCCGGGTCTCTCGGCAAACCTGGACGATTTGAAGATCGGGATGTGATCGCCGCCATGAACAGGATCCGTCAAGCCGCCCGACGCCACAAGATACCGGCCGGATTTCACGTGATACCGCCGTCTCCGACCGAGGTCAACAGGCGGCTCCGGGAAGGATACACCTTCCTCGCAGTCAGTCTAGACACTCTTTTTCTTGGCTCGTCTTGCCGTGCGGTCATGAAGGACATACACCACTTTCCAACAAGGGGATAGGCCACCATGAAAATCATTGTATTCGGCGGATCAGGTTTCTTAGGAAGCCATGTTATGAATGCATTGTCAGAAGAAGGGCATCAGGTCACGAATTATGATTTGAAGCCCTCTCCCTATCCATCAAAGTCCAGAACGATCATTGGCGACATTCTGGATGAGAAACGGGTTCTGGCAGCCATGAAAGGACAGCGAGTGGCCTACAATTTCGCCGGATACGCTGACATCGAGACAGCGCGTGAAAAACCGCTGGAAACCATCCGAGCCAACGTTCTTGGAAATGGAATACTCCTTGAAAGCGCTCGCAAGTGCGGGCTGTCCCGGTTCGTATTCGCCAGCACTGTTTATGTCTATAGCCAAGCTGGTTCGTTTTACAGAGCCAGCAAACAGGCGTGTGAGTCATACATTCACGATTATCAGAGCGTCTACGGGCTGCCTTACACCATATTGCGCTATGGCTCCCTGTACGGCCCCCGCTCCGGGGAACAGAACGGGCTCTTCCGTCTGCTAAAGCAAGCGGTGGACTCGGGAGCTATCGTCTACTGGGGGGATGGCGAAGAATTGCGCGAATATATCCATGTTGAAGATGCGGCCCAATGCAGTGTCAAAATCCTCGATAAGGCGTATGAGAACGAATGTCTCACGATCACGGGGCATCATTCCATAAAGGTCCGTGATCTCCTCGTGATGATCAACGAGATACTGGGACACAAAATAAAAATATCCTACCGGCCCGGGTCTCGGCCCGGCGTCACTGGAACGCACTACAAGGTAACACCTTACTCCTTTATGCCGAAGGAAGGCCGCAAACTGATGCTTAATCACTATGTGGACATGGGTCAGGGGCTCTTGAGCCTGGCCGGAGAACTTTATAGCTCAAAAAGCAAGGGACTGTCCTGATGATGAGCCCCGACAAGATACTTATCGCCACAACAAGCTTTGCGGAAGAAGACAAGAGACCTCTTCTGTTACTAGAAAAAGCCGGATTCTCCATTGTAACCAACCCCTACGGACACCGGATGACCGGAGACGAGTTGGCGACTCTTTCAAAAGATGTAATCGCTGTGATCGCAGGAACGGAAAAATGGGATGAATGCGCCATTCGAAACGCTCCCCGGTTGAAAGTGCTCTCCCGATGCGGCGCTGGGATGGACAACGTCGACCTCAGAGCCGCCCAACGGGCCGATATCAAGGTTTTTAACACTCCCGACGCGCCCACAGAATCCGTCGCGGAATTGACGTTGGCCCTCATGCTGGCGACATTGAGGCGAATCGGGGAGATGAATACCCAGTTGCATCAAAAACAATGGGCCCGAAAGATGGGGGGGCTATTAAACGGAAAAACCGTCGGGCTGATCGGTTTGGGCCGCATTGGTCGCCGTGTCGCTGAATTGCTGAAACCCTTTGATGTCCGTCTCTTAGCAGCCGAAAGTAAACCGGACACGGCCTTTGCCAAACGGCAGAAAATCGCTCTCGTTTCCCTATCTGCACTTCTAAAAAACGCCGACATCGTGTCTCTGCATCTGACTCTGAACGACCATACCCGGCGATTGC
>ENA-UOWG01002057-UOWG01002057.1-activated-sludge-metagenome-genome-assembly--contig:-NODE-2057-length-18151-cov-5.427387_pt1 | contig 18151 bp, 18 predicted proteins | sample MGYA00238147_ERZ761563 | MGnify/ENA primary metagenome ERZ761563 (study PRJEB28884, sample SAMN05720216) | anaerobic digester metagenome | isolation source: active sludge of municipal... | reverse complement strand
CCTTTTAATGCCCCACCAAGAGTAGAACCAATAAATCCTTTACTTTCAGAATCTGGACCTAACGTAGAATCGTATGCACCTTTTGCCCCACCAGCTATAGCCCCAGTTGATGCTAAAGAAAGAGTACGATTAATTCCTTTAGCAAAATAGGCTCGAGAATAATATTGACGTTCTAGTTCCCCAGATTTTGCCATCTCTAAAAAATTTTTCCCTGCTGCAACTCCTTCTTTTACTTGTTTCCTAGTGGCAGCAAAACCTGCTCGTGGTGCATTACGCTGTTTCTGCAGCGGAGCAACCGTGTGTCCCCTAAGGCCTTTCACAGCTAATTCTAGATTACTTTTTGCGTCTTCACTTATGTCACCTGAACGCATTTTTTCTCTTAGTCTGCGTATATTTTTAGCGATTGCTTTTCGGGTGGCATCGTCTCCTGTTGGCATTACTGGATTCATTCTAACAGCAGCACTGGCAGCGTAGTGTTGTTCTGTTAATGCATTCTCTACAACAAGGTTAGACATACCCCTTGTTTTCCATGCTTCTGCAACATTAGAACCAAATTTAGCTAATCCCCCCTGCATACCTTCCCATAATCCCTTTAACCCCATTTTAACAGCCTGTGTAGGTATTGCCATATCTGTGCCTCCTATTCATCATCAGACAAGTGGTCTGGTGCTTCCATCAAATGGTCAGGTGAAATCTCAATTACACGTTTAGCTGCTTGGATAGAAGCATAGTCATCTTGTGTTTTTATTTTTAAAGCTACTTTACGCTTATAGCTTTCTCGTGGCGTTAATACTAAATCATTAAGGAGTTTATTCTTTCTGGCTTCCAATTTATCCATAACTCCTATTACTGGATTTTCAATTAGTTCTATTAACACGTCTCCTGATTTTGTTACTCCGGAAACTGACTCAACTATGGGCGTTTGGTATGTTGTAGCAAGTGCTTGCGCGCAACGATGAATAAGATTATCTAAATAAGCCAATTCTGATATATAAGTTTGATAAAGAGGGTTTTCTACATCTATTTCGTTTTGCTGGAATGTTTCAGCCCAGAATTTAAAACGGTCACCTATAAATGCTATTTCAAATGGGCAGGGCTTGCCTTCGGGCGCCTTGCCCATTTCTTTTAAACTACATGTACAGTTTTTATCACATTTCTTAGGTTCAAAAACACCATGACCATACTTAAGCAAAAAAAGATCTTTCTGTAATTGATCCTTTTCAGCATCGGTCAATTCAATATTGCTATAGTCCTCTTGAACTTCTTCAAGCATCTTATTAAAATATTTTTGGGCGGATTCTGTACGTAATCCGCCCTCCAGATCTTTATGATACTTCAATAAAGATGTGACGCTCTTTTTACCTTTAGACATTAAACCCCACTTGAACCAAAACCCTTAGTACCTCTATCCGTTTTAAGATTAATTTCTTTAGCCTTTATTAGTCCATACGGATAAGCTGGAACTAATCTTAGCTGGGCTATTCTATCACCACGATTAATTGTAAATGGCTGTTCCCCATGATTTATCAAAATAACTCTAATTGAGTTTCTATACCCAGGGTCAATAATGCCAGCCAGTACATCAATCCCATACATAAAAGCCAAACCACTTCTAGGGCCAATAATCGCACCCACTTCTTCTGTAAATTCAATAACAGTTTCTGTATCTATGCAAACCCTGGTGTGTGGTTTAAGGACAAATGGAAATTCAAAATTAGATGTTTCTAAGTCCTTTGAATCAAAACATGTTAGGTTCTCTTTCGTTGTCATTGCCCCAGAGAGTAAACTCTCTATCGCATAAATACTAGCAGCATATAAGTCATAACAAAGATCAGTTGAGTTAGCCTTTGATAACTCAAACGGCCCCACATACTTCATTCCACCTGTCGAAACCACTGGACCTACCTCTGACTCTAGATTCACACTCTACCTCCATGTTATAGTATAATCAAAAAATAGAAGATTTCTTAAGTAGTTCAAGAAGGAAATCTAACGGCAACATCGCAAAGTGGTTAGATGTCCCAGGTTCGTGTACTACCAAAAAGTATCTATCCCCAACTTTAGAATAATCTGCATCTTGTCTTGCCTTTAGAAGTTCTTGCTTCATTCTAGCACCAAGAAGTGTTTTTTGATCCTTAGTATCAATAAGAACCGGCATTCTCTTTTTATAAAACTCTTTAAAGCAGATGTCCCCTTTAAGATCCATACCCCCACTAGAAGGAGTTCGTATGAATTCTTCATTAAAATACTCACTAAAGATCTTAGCAATAAGCCGTTCGTATGAATTGCCCTTTGTCTTAGACTTCCGACCAACCTTATGCCAATCTACTTTAGATTTCTTTTTACGCATACAAAAACTCCTTCAACTTGTTTACTGCAAGTTCATGAGACTCAAACGGTATCATATAGTCACTAGTTACACTTGGTGTAAATGATATTATTTTAACATTAAACTCTCTACAAAGATTTATAATTGGCTCAGATATTACACCAACAGCACACGTGGGACTATTCTTTACCAGTGCCGTTAAAAGGGCCTTTTCGGCCTCCATGTCCGTAACAACATTTAACTTAGGAAATAAATTAAATGAAATACCTAGACACTTAAAAGACCAAAATGTTTTATTATATACATGGTGTAAAATAAAAGAATGTTTAACATCATTAAGATACCTAAGTACCTTATCGTAATCACTTAAATCAAATGCCAAAGCCGCGTGTTTGTTATTCTTATATTGAAAGAACATATTAGATTGCATGGTATTAAAAAATATATCTTTGGAATCCTCTCTGAAAACACGAACAATTGTTCTATTGCCTGTTCTATTTATAACAGAATAAATACCTAGTGCATCTATAGTGGCCTTGAGTGTAGGTAAAAATCTTGTGTCAATGTTCTTTAAAATAAATATTATGTCTTTCTTAAAAGTGCCTATCTCCATATATGCATAATGAAGCACTGCCAAATTTATGTTGGCTACAGCCATTTCATCTGTTATAGGTTCCACCAAAAGATCAACTAAGCTGCCTAGAGTTGTTTCTTTAATAAAATCAGCTTTAGAAGCAAGAGTACTAAGAGCCAACACACGGCGGTGATTAAAATTTAACAATAAAGAATTGTTTCTAATTTTATATAGATGTCCATTGATAGACTTTTTATCATAAGTTAAAGTCCCGGCCAGATGACCAGCTACAAGCAGGTCTTTAGCTTTTTGATATGTTATAGAGTGTAATTCCATCTGACATTACTTTCTCATTTGTTACTTCTAATGTGTTATTTGTATACCCGCTGAACGAAATATCGGATATCTTATAAAAGAAATAATTATTAAATAAATTAAGTTTGTTGGGGGCGTGCTTTGACAATAACCGCATAAATTCAGATTTCTTTAAATAAATCTCCTCATCCCCAACTAGCACAGGAATAGGCCATAGATACTCGGATTCTCCGTACTTATCAAATGTAATGTTACCAAGAACTTCCAGATTTTCTTGAGAATCGGCGTGAGAAATCACAATCTTATCACTATACACAAAAGGATAAACACCCATTCCAAGCAACAATGCCGGCAAGTATTTGAATGTTTCTTCTCTAGTAGGATAAATTTCTAGCCTCTTCTTTTTCTTATCAACTTTCTTAGGAACAACTTCCATAATCCCTTTAAGAAGTCCAGGAAATTCATTACTAGCTAAACATAGAATTTCTTTCTTTAAAGAAATAAGCGTATCAATAATTGACGGATCAATTAGTATTTTATAAGAACCGTTTTCCTTCGCTCGCCTATATTCAACAGTCACAGCAAGGTGCTTAAAGATATTAATTAGATTCCTATTAACTTCATTGTAGTATTCTTTGGGTATTGTAAAAGTAGCGCCAGCAGCCGTCAACTCACCACAGGCTACAAGGTAACCAACTAACTTGCTTCTACTTGTTATTTTACCGCTGTGTGGTACACTGTGGTCTACAGCAATATGTTTAATTTTATTTAAATCTATATCAACTATGTCTTTAACAACTAGTTTTCCGCCTTCTGGAACACAAAGGCCGCTTCCCTTACAAATCGTTACAGTTGGTCCATTAACTAACTTCAAAGTATAAAGTAATGCGTGTTCACCAACATTTCTGTATTCTGATTGTTGGTCATAACTAAAAACTAAGTTATCGGCCGGTACTAACATTTATTCACATCGGCTCCAGCCACAAGATTTACAAACATTACAACCAGAAGAATTGTCTACTTCAGTTCCACCACAATTGGGACATTTAAATTCACGCCCAACAATTTCCTCAGAGTACTTCTTTAATACTCTAGCAACGGCAGCAGAAAAATCAGTTATAGAATTACTGGCTTTAGACAACTGTTCTGTTACAAACTGCATGTGGGCACCGCTTCGCAAACACAAACTAATTAGTCGTGTTGTATCTGTATATGTATCGTTCTTAAATAGATTAACTATGTCTCTAAATACTAATTCATCGTCATCCAGTGGTATAACTAAATCGTATGTTCCCTTACCACGTCGCCTAATTATACCACTCTTAAATTTATTTGGAATAGTTATATCTTCACTCTTGCCAGCAAAAACCTCAAACGGCTCTTTGCCTAAAAGACCAACAATAACCACCCACTTAGTTCCACTAACAGTTACGTTGTATATATCACAAGGCAATTCAGCTGGTCTTTTTGGTGCAAAATGTCTTTCAATTGTGGCCGGCCTTTCTTGCTTTTGTTTACTAGCAAATCTTTTCTCAACAATCGGCGGCGGATCAAATTCAATTACACCCTGCCTAGATTTATCTCGATATACAGCAACAGACTTAATACCAAGTTTCCAGGCTTTTTTATAAATTTCTTCAACCAACTCTGGAGTTGCAGTCTCAGGCATATTGTAAGTTGTGGAAATAGAACTATCAATCCACTTAGCAACAGCAGCCATTAAATCTACCTTTTTTAGTGGATCAATTAAATGCGCCGGTTTAAACAAATTTTTAAAATCACCCAACCTTGATTCAATCAAATCTATTGTTGCAAGTCCAATTTTACCGTCTGGATCTTCTATAGTTTCCCACTCAAAGCTTAAGCCATATTTATCTTTCAAATATTCCTGAACAGCTGTGGGAACAACAAAATACCATCTCCAATAACCCGAAGTACGTGATCTTTTCCAATAATAGAAACCGGGCGCAGGTTCAATTCCAGTAGATATTGGAGTTTTAGCAAATGTTAAAGATAAAGATCCTGTCGGAGCAATAGACAAAACCATAGAATTTCGCATAGTCTTAAACTTCAAGTCAGGAAAAGCACCCATTAATCTTTTTATATACGGCGATTTTCTATAATCTTTTCCGTTAAACGCCCCGAAGTTACCCTTCTCCTTTCCCAAATCAATAGAAGTTTTGTAACAAACATATGCTAGCTTATTTACAAATTTTTCAGTAACTTCCTTAGCTTCATCTGAATCATAACATAGCCCCATATTCAAAAGCCAGCCATGAAGATTAGTGATACCAACGCCAATTTCCCGCAACATCTCAACTACATACTTTTGTTCTGGTATCGGTGATTTATTAAGTCTTAACTCATAGGTAACTACATTATCCAAAAATCTTGTTATACTTTCACCAATAGTACATATCTCTTGATATAAATTTTTGTTACTCTTTGCAGTTGAAAACCTGCCAACATTAATGCTAGCAAGCACACAAGTAGAATCTGGATACATTAGTTTTTCAGAGTTGTGTGTCCATACTCCATTAGCAACGCCCCACGGCCAAGGCGCAACCTCCTCTGGCATGGTAAAATCATAAACATCCTCAGAGGCAGATAAAGAATCAACATTAATTACTTTGACGCCCCCCGTGCCACTATAACTATTAAGTAATTGCCCGACTAAGCTAAAACTACGGAGTAAACGACCGCACAAGTCTCGAGCCTGGACTTGTTCGCCGTCATCACAAAGAAATACATGATTATCAGTACATTTAATCTTAGAGTTCCTATCCCCATCGACCTCTTGTATAGTTAGCTCCACAAGATTATCTGCCACGCCAGACTTATATACGCGGCACAAATGAAATGAACCTGTTGCCGGATTATATAGCTCATGCATCGCGTTATTGGTTTCAGCAAGTTCTTTAATTGTTCTATATCCTGTCTGCCCTCCCCACGTACCAAGCATTTCGGTGTCACCTGCCAGAGAACAAGCATTGCTAGAGATAGGAACAAAATTCTTGCCAGTTGTTGGGTCCTTTACATAAGATGTATTAACATCTCTTTGTATTGTATCTATCAACTGAATGCCAGGTTCACCAAAGTTGCAAGCCCTTTCAGCAATGAGATGCATTAAATCTCTTGCCTTAACAGTCTTTTCTAGTTTCTCCCCAGTATCTTTTACTTCATAACTTAGTAACCAATCTTTGTCTTTTTCTACAGCTTCCATAAAGGCATCGGTTATTTGCACCGATATGTTAGCATTTTGAACTGAGTGTAGATCTGATTTAGATTTAATAAACTCTTCAATATCTGGGTGATCAACTTTTAGGCTCAATAAAATAGCTGGTATTCTGCCGGCCTGACCAACATAATTAGCAATATTATCATAGAACTTACCCCAGTGTACGGCACCTATAGATACTTCTGCGGAGTTATTAATCTTGGTTCCTCTTGGGCGGATAGGGCTAAGGTCAATGCCAATGCCCTGCCTATATGCACAGTTTTTTGCCAATCTAAACCCTGTCTGAAATATCTCCTCTAAGTTATCGCCATTGACAGAAGTCGTGGTACAGTTGTGTGTCCCAACGCCATCAGATAAAACAAATTCATGAACTTCCGGAACATCTACACACCACACGTCCTCAAACCTAGAAGTCTCTTCTACTGATTCAACTTTCCAATTAGATCGATGTTTAGATATGTTTTTGGCATTAGTTTTATATGTATTATACTTTAAACGGTGCGACTCTTTAACAAAAAACGAATCAAATAGGCAATCTTTAATAATATAGGCTGAGTACAGTTTCTGAGTTTTATCTCCAGTAAATGGTGATTCATCCCTTAAGAGCCTGGGTGTTGATGTATAGATGCCAACACGCTCTCCTAAGTGTTTAAATTTAAAAATATTTTCTAGCCTTGCTGATGATATCTCCGCTATCCCAAGATTAGATACCGTACCATCCGCAGTAAACCAACCAATCAAAAATCCCAACAAATACTCTTCATTAACAGCAACATCCGGGAATCTTTTCATGTAATTTGGCAAACCGTAGATACGTATCCTGTCAGTATTACTGCTCTTACCAATGTGCCATCCAAAGCCTTGGAATAGATCAACCAAACCAACAGAATCACCACAAAGATCTAAATTACAAACATCTGTATTCTTATTATAATATCCGTCACCAAAAACCAAACCATGAATTAAACCCAGCGGACAGAAATACCTAGACCCATTAGCTGAAGGCATCCACTTTCTCTTAATATAAGGCAGTTTGTCTCCTGGGAGTAAAGATAACGTATCAACAAGTTGAATAACAGGGTCCTTGCCTGAAACCCTCCAATTGTGATTTCCTGTTGCATATACATATTTATGGTGTCCATTCCTAGACAAGTTCACTTTGTAAAGCTTGTCTTTACCAAAACATCTAACAGTAGCGGACCTAAACCCACCGTCTGAAGTAAGAACATCCACATGGTCACCATCACTGTATTCTGAAAACGCACGGGTTCCGGTAGATGTTATAAACTCAGTATCAGCGCTAAAACAGTTGCTTGTGCTAACCTTTTTAGTATCAACAGTTCCAGCGATTATGCTCCCACCAGGACGCCACCAATCGTTCCAAATTTCATCAAACCATCTTCTACTCCAGTACTCCTTTAACTCCTCTGTTTCTTCCATCTCAGCTATTTTAGTGCAAACACGCCAGAAGACTTCAGCGACAGTTTCTTTAACTCCATCTTGTTTCTTGTACGCATATTTATCCCTAAACGTGTTTACAGAAAAGGCATTCCCTTTAAAATATTCATCAATTGAAATATCTTTTACATCTTCAAACCGAATCATTTGCCTCCTCCTTTAGAACAACTGCCTTCTGTGGTTGATCAAAATCTTCCATAATTTTATTGTAACAATTAAACCAATCCATTACTGTATTATCTAGGTTGTATTTTTGTTCAACAACCTGTCTTGCTTTCTTCCCGGCCTCTTTTACTATGCTCTTATCTCTAAGCAACTTCATAAGTAATTTAGTCCAGTGATATGGCTTGTTTGGGAGTAACCAGCCGTTTACTCCGTCTACTACATCTTGATTATATGCAATAACATTAGAAGCAACTAGGGGCATGCTTAACGCGCCGGCCTCTACGAACTTTAAATTGCTTTTATATGTATTAAAATCAATATCTGCTAGTGGAGTTAACATAAGATCACATTTCAGCGCATATAACACGTCAAAGTAGTTAGTAACAGGAACTGGTTTTACAACGCGGGTATTGGGTATTCCCTCAAATGCCGGTGGGACATACCCAAATATGGTAACATCTATTTGTCCGCGGCTTCCATAAACAAGATCTCTAAATGATGCTGCTAAAAATTCCCAATCTTCTTTATGAGAGGAACTGCCAGCTATTAGTAGGCGAAACGCCGGCTTAAACTTTTCATCATTTTTTATTTTAATATCACTAAATGGCTTAGAAAGTGAAACAGAATTTGGCAAAACATATATGTTATTTTCATTAAAATACGCACAATAATATCTTGCCAAATTCTGAGTACTTGTTGTTAAATAATCACAATGTTCCAATAAATAGTTAGCACAATAATTAACGTCTGCTCTGCCATAATACTTGGCTGCAGGATTGGATTGGACAATATTAAACAACGAATCATCAACTTCATAAATTACTGGAATGTGAAGTTCTTTGCACTTTTCCAAAATTTCTATGCCCAAAGCATCTGTTGCTCGTTGTAATACAACAATATCATATTGTTCTAAATCACTAATGTGTTTAAGTTTAAACTCAAAGCTAAAGGTATCGTCCTTCGCTATTTCCTTTAGTTTAGTAAATGGCGTAAAAAGACGATACCAATAGCAACCCGACGTATCGGTATTATAGCAGAAAAGCTTCATTGTTAATTAGATGCTTACTTCCGTATTAGCTAAAAAATATTCTTTGTGATCAATAAGTACTTTCTCTACGCTTTCCAAACTAAATTCCTTACAAATATCTAACTTCTCGTTATAGGTTAGATCTTTGTTATGCAAAATGATTTTGTGTAGTGGAAGACGCGTGAGCGGAACGCCAACCTCGTTTGCCTTAGTTAGAATATCTTTTGGGGTATCTGCTTCTTTCAGAAGCTCGTTTACCTTATTCATCATTTCTAGTTCAAGTTCGGCAACATCCTTTAGTTGATCGTCTGTAATAATTCCATTATCAACAAGAGTCTGGTACATAATTCTTTGATCTAGCGCAAGCTCATTAACGTTTCTACTAATTGTCTCTAGCGCAGCAGCAAGCTGATCAAACCTAAACATCAAACCATCAAGCATAACAGAAACATCTGGTTTCGCGGAAATGCCGCCCTGACCCGGAAAATTAATAACATTTTTATCCATTTTTTAAACCTCCTGATGGACTATCAGTGAATTTATATTACATCATTTAACGGAAAAAGTCAACAAGAAAAATAAGGGCTGGTTGCCCAGCCCTCGGTAGGAAGAAGCTATATAGAAAACCTAGGTGAGGAACCTAGGCACCTATTAAGGCCGCTTCAAACCTCACCTTTCTTTTTCAGCGAGTTGTAAACCAACTCTAGAGCCAATCTAGCGAACGACTCTCTGTATTCCCAAGCGGCCTTTAGACAAAAAGAACCAATCTCATGCAAGACGTGTTCTCTCTTTCCATCATTATCAAGGTCCATATCTTTGGCACCTAAAATAGCAGAAATTACAGTTTCCTGTACATACTCGAAAAACTCTGCAAATTCAGGATCTTCAAATACAGGCTTGATAAATCTAAAGATACCAACCAAAAATCTCCAAATAGTTTTCATTTTTCCCTCCTTAGCATAATAGTATAAATATTTAACTTACAACTTACTTTTAGACAGTCAGTTGATCAGTTCTTTTGCTCCCGACAGTAATATGCTTTGGCTCAGCTAAAGCAACATAGATGTGCTGTCCGGGCTGAATAGTACTTAATCCCCACTTACTTATATAAAAATTATTCATTTCAAATGGCACCTGTTCTGGTACTCCGCTTGGTCCAATGGCTTCTTTGAACACACAAATCTCATTCTTTTCATCTTTAGCCAAAACTTGTATGGCCTTAATTAGCGCCTCTTTGTCCAAAATCACTTCGTTGAAAAACGTTATATAAATGTTACTGTTTTTGTGTGCCAGGTTTTCACCAATCCTAAAACATTGTTTGATAGTGGTACTTTCTGGCACATTTACAACTATACATCGCGGGATACCTCTATACAGATGTGTCCCTATAAAATTATTTATATACGGGTCTTGAGTTTTTAAAATAATGACAAATCTTACGTCTTGTGGAAGATATTTCCACCAAGCAGCTGCCATCCTAGAAACAGCAGGCTGGTCAATTTCCTCAACAACCCAAATAACAGTAATTTTAATTTGCTGCGGAGTGTTCGGCTCCGGAATCGTCGACACTGGCAATTAGATCCTCCAAAAAATAATCAACACCGCAATTACGCATATAATCAATAACAGGAGACATTATAAAAGAATCTATATTTCCTCTAGCCGTATTGCATTTAACAAGAGTAGAAACAACACACTCAGACAGTCCTTCTACAAACGTTAGAGAATTTTCTAGATACTGTTTTGAATCAAATTGGGGCAAATCTTGTGCTGTTCTCTTCAAAATATCTAGGTCTATCTCTCTAAAATTGCGTTCCGGAAATCTTAATAAAAATTTCATATATTTACTTAGTTGTTTAGATGCATCTAATAAACCATCAATGGTATCTCTTGAAATGTCCTCTGATCCACTAAGCCCGCTATATACGTGGAGAACAAACAGAGGGAAATCAGATTTTACGGCTGTAAAATACATCCTAGCAAAATCTTCGGTTGTTACTGGGAATTTATCCAATAGAGTCATTTTCATCTTGCTGACACTCCTGACCTGACATCTGTATCTTAACATTTTTCCAACCAACTTTCTTATCTGCAACTAAGGCTCTAACTGCTTTTTGAGACGTGGTCAGTCGGGCCTTGTTAGTCTTAACTTCGACGAAATCGATACTACCATCTATGCCCGCTTCAGGCCGCGGGAACTTAATACATAGGTAATCAACCACGTCTCCTAAAGGAATGATAGTATCATAGTCAGCTTTCAACCTAGTATATTGAATAAATTCCCCCAATTCCCCACGTAAGGTATGATTAGATCCTTTAATCATATTAAACACCTTAGAAGGAACATCGTCCAAGGTAGAAGATGTTTTATCCAACGTTTGGCTCATAACAGCTACCTTATCATTAGTGGCATTCAAAATAGCAGCAAGTTTTTGCTCATAAAGCGCTAAATCATATACCTTCTTATTTAATTCACGTTTAATAACTAAGTAAATTAAAACAGCTACACCAATTAATATACATACTGCCAATACAGCTATTGCTTTCTCAATCATAGTACCTCGTAGAACTTATCTGTAATTTTATTAAATAATTCTTTGTTTTCTTTCAATACTTCAATAAATCCTGCCCTACCTTGAGCGACGTTTTCGTCACCAAAATAAAAGTAAGATCCGTTTAGTTTCACTACGCCTTTAGATAAAACGGCAGAACAAAAGTCATCATAAATATCAAATCCTTGTGTATGGAGCATCTTTAAAACAACTTCTTTTCCGGGGGAGCCGCCCAACTGGTTCTTAGAAATTTTAATTTTAATTTCTTTCCCTATTTCTGCTTTATCTTCAAGTATTCTTTGTCCATCTCGCATTTCCAACTTTAGGGAAGATGCGTATTGTAGGGACCTACCCCCGCTAGATTTATTAGGGTTACCAAACATTTTACCTATTTCTTGACGATACTGATTAATAAAAACCAAAGTAACTTCATTCATAGATAACTTTGGTACTAGCCTCCTAAACGCCTGGGAGAGCAATCTAGGGATGTTACCTACGTTAGAGTCATTTACTTCTTTCTCTAATTCTGATTCTGTTACCATTTGAGCAACAGAGTCAACAAAAATAACAGAAACTGCCCCAGTGCCAGCAAGACCATCAATGGCTATGGCGGCTGCGTCAGCACTAGCTGGCCTTATAATCTGTGCAGAGAGCGGCACGCCAAGCTTAGTAGCATACTCAGCAGTTACTTTACGCTCTATATCTACGTATACTGCTTTGTGGCCAGCATTCAGAACATCTGCAAACAATGTAAGAGAGAGCGTGGTTTTACCAGAACCCTCGTCTCCTACTATTTCAATTACCCTACCAAGAGGTAAGCCTCCAACACCAAAGGCAAGATTAAGACTTAAAAGTCTTGTCTTAATTACAGGTATTGGTGGAATATCCTCTAGTGAAATTAGAAAATCTGAACCAAATTGCTTTTGTAGTTTCTTTATCTGAACATCAAAAGCTTTTTGTTTCAACTCAATATCATTGACCAACTTTCCTCCTCATCCCAGGTTTTCTATATATTCCTACTATATCGGGATTTTCCTCTTCCTGTGCCTTATTATTTAGTACCCACTCTAAAGCATTGATCCACGTACTTGTTAAAACATAATCTGTCATTTGTAGCGGCTGATCAATATCTAAATAAGTAAGGTGATGCTCTAATTCTACCAAATAATTTTTAATCTCTTCTTCTAATCTCATAAACCCTTCTTAATTAATAGTTTTGTTTTAAACCATTTACCATATTTTATTGGCTGTAATTCTAGTACAATGTGCTTTCCGCCATCGTTAACCGAGTAGCGAGGCTCCTTATACTTACTTATTATACCAAATTTCTTAGCATTGTCAAGATAAGAAATGCACCGATTAAGATAGGCCTTCCTGCCAAGGTCAGAAGACATCCCTTCCAACATAGCTAAATCATTTTTTATTTGCATCAATCTCCCTTTAAATGCTCCAGCCAAAGTAAACACAGTACGATGGTACTTTGTTGGGCCATATAATTTATACAATTGGTTCAATGTTTCATCATTTAGGGAAACTAGGTCTAAATTAAAATTATCCTTATAATAAGAAATTACCCTATCTTGATGTTTATAGTACTCTACTTTAGCTATAATTGAGGCAGCAGTAACTGAATATACTTTTTCATCTGCTTTAGGCATAAACAGTACGGGCTTTAAAATTTTTTCTTGACTTACAAGTTCTTTCTTTCCATCAATAACAATAAGGTCATAATCATCTTGAGAGAAAGTATTAATGCCCCTGTAGATTGCCTTAGACAGAAGTATAGGTATTTTACTAAAGCTAATTATTTCTTCTTGATGGATAATTTCAATATGCTTCTTACCTGTCAACCGGCTGCCGTATTTTTCAACACGGGGCCTATTTAATGCTTTGGTATCTCTTATATTTAATTTAGTCCCTTCGTGAATATAGAAACCAACTATAATTGGACCAACTTTATCTGAAATACCTACTTCATCTATACCAAGAACCCTAAGATTGGCCAAATGCTTTGGCCTTACCTTCGGGCAATGTCCTAAGACATTAGACGAAATTATACTACGAAGAATGTTTTGATTTTCCATACTTCATAATATCTTTGATATTAACTACTCCATGAACGAAACCATTTTGCAATGCATCTTCTACAGACCAATATAAATCGATTCCATTCATTAAATCATTCTTAAGTTTCTGTTTATTTTTTATATTAGTAGCCTTAAGGATAGTATCTAACATTGTCGGCACTTCCTTCGCCCACATTTCATTCATTGCTTGCGACTGGCTAAACTGAACCTCACCATAATGTGTTATAGACCCGCTATGTATCATAAAAGTTGTATTATTAAAAGCAAACCTTTTTTTACCAACAGCATATATGTACGCGGCGGCAGAAAACACCTTACCAAGAGCTATAGTAGTAATTTGTCTGTTTCCTATAATATCAACAATAGCATTAGCATCTAGAAGGCTTCCTCCGGTACTGTTTATAACAATACCGCGAACTTCACAGCCTCCCGAAACAAAAATAGCCCAAATAAGCTTAACAGTTTCTTCATTTATTTCATCAAATATAGAAATGATTTTATTCTCTGGATAATACAATACATTAGGTATTGTCTGGCAGTTATCTGAATCTGAGGCAAAGAGTTGTTTATGCATCGTTTGTTATTACTCCTACATTCTGGATAAGCTGTTTTACTGCACTAATAACCGCGTGTGGCTCAATAAAAGAGTCGGCACGATAATCAGATTCTTCCCAAATACCAAATTGATTTTTCCTTAAATAAATACGGTTCTTCAGTAGATTTATATTTTCATTGTATCCAAATATATTAGGATCAGATTGAGCAAATATTACGACACCTGGAACACCCAAATGCTGACAAAAGTGTGGTAGGAAGTTATCAACAGAAACAAATACACCAACTTCCTTTAATTTTAAAGCAAGCTTGTTTAGTGGAAGATTTGTAATAAATTCATGAACCCCATTAAAACGATCTTCTCCTTTTACGCCTATTTGGGTAATATGGTAATCATCACTCAGCCTAGATATAACTTCCGGCCAGTATGGGTAGTTCTTTGGATTTCTTTTGCCTGTTTTAAGCTTCTGGCTGTATGGGCTTATAATTATACTCTTCTTCATCTAATTTCTCCAAAATACATCTGTTCATATGCTTGGTAAAGTTTTTTGTCCCAACCCTTATCTGCCATGAAGTGATAAACATTATGCACTTCATCTGAACCAAGAATGAGTGCGCCTTCAGCAACACTTGCTTCAACTAATCCAATATCCCCAAAAATTCCAGGATATGTGGTAAAAACTACAGGAATTATTCCACTCAATTTATCAACATGATTCATAATAGCCTTCTTCATGGCAAAGTGGTCTCCTAGGCCTCCCTTGTTTAGGAAGAACTTGTAGCTATTTGTTTTTATGCCCCACTCTCTTAATTTACTTTGGAATATTTGTTCATCTCTTAACCAGTAGTCTTGATAAATAAAAGACCTAATACCCCCACTATTGTTCCTAAAATGCCAAGTTGTCACTCCGGGCAAAAACACCAATTCCCATCCATTCCTAATCATCTCATAAGTAAACATGGTTTCTTCTCTGTGGCCAGCCGGAGATAACGATTCGTTATACCCATGCTTACCGGCTTCAACTCTATATAAAAAAGTGCTGTATAAATGCTCAACATGTTTGGGGGAGGGTTCGGTATACTTATACCACTGGGAGTTTGCTCCTAAATAAATATCCGCTAAATTAGAAGAAGCAACAGCCGGATTACAAATAATTGGTCTGTTGGGATCTATGACGCACCCACCAACTGCACCAACTTTTGGGTTGGTATCTAAGTAATTTACCAGTGTTTCAAGAACATCAGGATTAGCAACATTATCATCATCCAGCCGCCACAAATATTCTGTTTCAGCAGTATCTAACATGCTCTGATGATTCTTCACTTGCCCGATCTTTGGGCCAAACCTCACTTCCCATTCAATTGAATTAATTTCCAACATCTTGAAAAGTTGAAGATAAAGCGGTTCATTAGTTAAATTCTTTTGTTCCCCATCATCATAAATAACCAATTTATTTGGCTTCAATGATTGACTAATTATAGAGTTAATTGCTAAAGGAAGAGAACTAAAATATCTGTCCTTCGTTGATATATACGCAGTAACTCCACGTTTAAGTTCTGCTACTGGTTTCTCTTTATTGCTAACTTCAATCATAGGATTTACTTTCTTTATCCACCCTTTAAAAATAGTATCTTGATTATCCAATACAAACTTCGGAAAAGATTCATCTAGACCAACAAACTTCATTGGGATGTTTTCTCGCTTAAGTACATCACAAGGAGTATTGATGCAGTTTTCAATATGCTCTTTATTGTTTATGTCAGGCCTATTATACTCGGAGTGTGTCCATGCAGAAATTTTTTGCATGATCCTATCAACACCGCCTTGAAAACTAAAGTGCCAGCCCCCAGGGCCTTCGATAGACGGAGCTTTTGTATACCTCACCTGGCACGCTGTCATGGTTTTAAAAAGACCAACAGATAGTATTTTTGCCCAGTCCCATTGATCGTTATAGCAATTGAGCCAATAGTAGTATAGTTTCTGGTCAAAAGACATTAACCCCATTTCAGGCTTATACTTCTTTACTGCTTCTGCTGAAGGTATTTCATCTAGATCAGAAATTATAACTATGTCCGTATCCTTACCCGTTACTAGAGAGTTAAACTTGTCTCTGGCAAACCGTTCTCTGGCCCAAGTATCCCCGTCAGTAGGTAAGTCGTTCAAAATAATACATCTAATCTTATGCAAAAATTTAGAAAATCTTTCTCTATTTTCTGTAAAGTACAGCGGTTTGGGTTGCCCCGTAGTTGTTATTGGAGACTCCAGTATTATAAATTGATCTACAACTGAATCCAATTCATTTAGTCTAAGTTCAAGTAATTCCAATTCATTATAAAAAAGAAAACAATCAAAAACTTTAGGCTTTTCGGATGTATTAACAGCATTAACTTCTCCAAACTCTTTAAACCAGATCGTGTGAAAAACACCATCAACATTTAAAGATTCCTCTACTGCTTCTTTAACTCCAACCCATGCGCCATAATCATGCCCACATATTAATCCACCACTATCTAATAATGGCAAACATCCAATTACATCTTTTTTAACGCCATCGTAAGTATGCTCACCATCTATGAAAATCATATCAAATTTTTCGTTTAATTGTTGTAATGTTTTACAAGCATTAAAACTTCTCATTCTAAGTGGAATTATTTTACCAGACTCAATTAGATCTTTGTTTCCACTAAAAAACTCCATGAAAGCATGGTCGCCTTCCTCCCACTCAGCACTAAAATGATTTTCAGGCTCGTTGGCGCTGCCCTGCCAATGATCCACAGCAAAAACTTTACCAGAAGTATTATCTGCTAACGCCCTAGTTGATTTTCCGTGCCAACTTCCTATTTCCAATATTTTATTGTGTTTTTGCGCAGCTCGGGCAAGCCAATGAAGCTCAGCAACTGGCATATAGCCGTCTAAAGACATTGCCTTATCTAAATCTGCACCGTACATCTCTTTTAATCTAGCAAGATTTCGCGTAAAAGACTCACTAACAGATTCTCCAGTTTCTTTAAAAGTTAAATTACCCTTATGATAAATTGGGAAAGAACCTACTCTAAAATTAGCAGAAGGTTCAAAACTACTATTATCAGGGACTTGGATTAATTTGTAACCTGCATCTTCTGCTCGCCAACAAAAATCACAGTCTTCTCCAAATCCAGGACTAAAGCTTTCATCAAGAAGCCCTATTTTTTGTATAACTTCTCTGGATATCATGGCACAAAAAAATATTAAAAAAACCCTATTTACACCAGGAACGTTCATTGTTAGCATAGGCCCGGTTATTCCAGCAGCCGGGTCCTTAAGAAAAGGTTCTCTCAATATTTCAAGCCAACTGTTTGTTTTTTGATCTAGCAATACAGTATCATTGTTTAATAATACAATGTATTTTCCTTTAGCAGCTTCTATACCTTTATTAACAGCTATTGGAAATCCACAGGCTTCGTCTACCCAAATAATTTTATCAATTTGTTTTTCGGCAGCTAAATACTCTTTTGTGCCATCAACGCACCCATTAGCAACTACGATTAGTTCTATGTCTTGTCTAGATAACTCCGTATACTTCTTTAAACTTTCTATACACGGTTTAAGACAATCTTCAAGGTGGTTGTATGTTGGAATTATGATTGAGTACATATAAAATAACCCTCTTTAAGTATTCATTAAAACTATAGCATAAAAACTTAAAAAGGGCAACAAATTTCTGAAAATTTTATATGATTATTTCACTTTATACAAATTAGTTGCATGGCCTTCCGCCAGCAGTGCTTTTATAGCAGCAAGGGTTGTGAACACGGCGGTAATATCGGCCGGAGCTAAACCGGTGTCGTTGCTAATAAAATGCTCGGCATCT
>ENA-UOWG01002053-UOWG01002053.1-activated-sludge-metagenome-genome-assembly--contig:-NODE-2053-length-18169-cov-17.577564_pt1 | contig 18169 bp, 17 predicted proteins | sample MGYA00238147_ERZ761563 | MGnify/ENA primary metagenome ERZ761563 (study PRJEB28884, sample SAMN05720216) | anaerobic digester metagenome | isolation source: active sludge of municipal... | reverse complement strand
TGACCCTGGGCCCGGACGGTGCGCTCTACCTCAGCACCGACGGCAAGAGCGGCGGCGACGAGGTGTGGCGGGTGGTGGGGGGGTAGGCGGCCTCAGCGCGCGCCCGCCATTGCCGGCTGCGTACCCGCGCTTGACTCGGTGCTGGCACCTTCGTGGCTGTCCTGCTTCTCTTCGTGGTACTCGTCGTCCACGTTGATCGCCCAGATCGCCGACTTGTCTGCGTTCCCCGTGAGAATGCAGTCCACCGCTGCCCTGGCCGACAGCATCGAGTGGTCCTGATTGTTGTAGCGGTGCATGCCGTTGCGACCCACCAGGAAGAGGTTGGGAATCGCGTCCAGATACGTCCGCACCTCTTCGAACCGTTCGTAGCTGCCGTAGTAGCCGGGATAGGCCTTGGGCATGCGCACCACCACGCCGTCCAGGGCGTCCGCTTCGTCGGCAATACCGATTTGGGCCATCTCGCGCAGTCCCAATGCGCGCAGTTGCTCGTCGCCCATGCACCAGAGCTCGTCGCCCTCGTGGCAAAAGAACTCCAAGCCCAGCCAGACCGTCTCAGGGTCGGCCACCATGTGGGGGCTCCAGTTGTTGAAGATTTGAAGCCGCCCCACTTTCACGCCCGGCTCCTGGATGTAGATCCAGTTGTCCGGCACCAGACGGGCACCCGCGGTCGACGTCCTGCGTAGGCGCTTGTAGAGCAGGCCTACGGTGATGAAGTCGCGGTACTCGAGTCCCTGGGCGATGCAGCGCACGTCCTGCGGCACATTGCCCTCCAGCGCGGCAACCAGCTCACGCACGGGCATGGTCGAGATGACCTGCTCTGCCCGGGCCTCGTGCGCGGTACCGGCCAGGTCCACGTAGCGCACTGCGGTCACGCGGCCGCCGTCAAGCTTTAAGCCCGTGACTTTGCAGCCCATGCGCAACTCGCCACCCATCGCGGCGAATTCCTCGGCGACCTTCTCCCACATCTGGCCCGGCCCGAACTTCGGGTAAAGAAACTGCTCGATGAGCGAGGTCATCTGCGGCTTGGCATCCGCGCCGGGCGCCCATGCCTTCTTCAACGCGTGCCACAGCGCCTTGCCGATCGACAGGCTCTTGACCCGTTGTGCGCCCCACTCCGCGCTGATCTCGGTACACGCGCGACCCCAGACCTTTTCCGTGTACTCCTTGAAGAACTGGAGGTAGAGCGCCTTGCCGAAGCGGTTGATGAAGAAGTCCTCGAGCGTGCGCTCGGGCCGACGCGGAAAGGCGTGGGCCCACGCGTAGCTCAGGCCAAATTCCATGCAGCGCAGCAGTCCGAGCTTGCGCACGAAGTCCAGCCCAGGCTTGAGCGGGTAGTCGAAGAACTGCCCCGCGAAAAGGATGCGCGAGAGTCGGCCGCGGACCAGCATTACGGAATCGGCATCGTTCGCCGCAAGCGCCTCTGGCTTGAAGTCGCGCTGCTTGCCCTGATAGCTCAGCACCAGGCCAGCGCGCACAGCGCGCTCGTCGGCGTCGGCCACCGGGAGGCGCTCCTGCCACCAGCGCATCACCCAGTCGGACTTCGAGAAAAACCGGTGGCCACCGATGTCGATGCGGTTTCCCTTGTGGTTCACAGTGCGCGACAGGCCACCCACCTGCTGGTCTGCTTCGAGTACCAGCACCCGCGTCTTGCCTTCGCGGGCAAGTTCGAAGGCCGCCGTGAGTCCCGCCGGCCCGGCCCCGATGATCACTGCGTCATAGCTCATTACTCGCCCCTCTTGCGAAACAGCAGCCACTTGCGGCCGGCAAAGTTGAACAGGAACACCGCGCCCGCAGTGACGATCTTGGCCAGTTCCACCGGCAGGGCACCGCGCACGGACAGCAGCCACAGGAGCAGTTCGGTCAACACGAGCCCGCACGCACCTACGAGCGCAAACACCAGGAACTCTGCCTGCCAGTCGCGCACGGAGCGATCACGGAACACCCAGCGGATGCTCAGTATGTAGGCCAGCACCATGCCGCTCAGGTAGCCGATGGCTCCTGCCGTGGTCACGGCCGTGCCCGCGGCGCGCACCAGAGCCACCAGGACCAGCCAGTCCAGCGCTAGCGCAGCCAACGAAGCGGCGAAATAGCGCACACCTTCGCCCGCCAGAAGCGACCAGCGCGAACGCGCGGGCACGCCGGTGAGCTCGCCAATGGCGACGGCGATCACCGTGTCCGATGCGGCGGACTGGTCAGCCAGGGTCTTCAAGGAAACTCCTTCCGCGCGCGCACTTCTGCGCACTGGTACAAATGCAATGACTTCGGGTGATCTACAGCGTGACGCAATTCCCAGTCGCGGCTCGGGTAGGCCGCGATGCGGCTGGGCGAAACCACGTGCGTGGGGCCACCGGGGATCGAGCACGCGCGCAGCAACTGGGTGCCATTCCACCGGCAAGCGCCGTCGTCGTCTTCCACCATGCCCTCGAAACAGCGTGTTTGCGTGAGCTTTTTCGTAGCGATTTGGCCACGCCGCCTGTCCCACTCAAGCGCAGTCCCGCGGTTGAAGAGCAGGCCGGCGCCCTGCAAATTCGTGTAGTAGTTCGGGCGCTGGAGCACCATCCAAGCAAGGAGGGGGTTGGGCTGCCACAGCACGATGGCATCGGGTGGCAGATCGCCAAAGGAACTCGCGGGCGCGGTGAGCGCGGCTTCCTGGTCCAGTTGAAAGTCGCCGCGGCTGTCCCAGGACACAGCGACGGTAGAGACGAGGACCGCCACCGAGGCGTAGCCCAGCCATGACCAGCGGGCCGAAGCGATCGCCCTGTGCACGAGCCACAGCAGCAGCGGCGCCACCACGGGCGAGAGCCACAGCAGGGCGTTGAAGGGCCGCCAATGCTTGTAGGCCGCGAGGAGCTCGGCATCGAACGCGAAAATGGCTGCGCTCGCGACGCCGCAAATCACCGTCAGCAGCGCCAAGCCCAGCAGAGCGCCGCGCCCCTGGGGCGAGAAACTGCCCTCCGGCGCACGCCACAGCATCAGCGCGGCGCCCACCGGGATGGCTGCAAGCGCGCCGGGCCAGGGGTTCGCGGCAATGGCCGTCACTACCAGAGCGAGCCCCAGCAGGCGCTGCGGCTGGAGGTGGCGCGCCTGCCACAGGGCCACGAACACCAGGGGCAGCACCGCCATGGCGAGCAGTTGAAGGGGCCAGAGCCAGCGCCACAGTTGGAGCTGTGTCACCAGCACCAGACGGAATACATCTGCGCCGACGAAGGCGGCCAGCACGCCCGCCACGCCCGCGGTCCACACGGCCAGCAGCGTGCGGTTGGCGTCAGTCGACGCGCGAAACTGCGTGGCCAAGGCATAGGCAAGCAGCCACGCGCACGCCAGCGCGACGGCCCACACCTTGGCTTCCCACAGACCGGGGAAGACCATCTCATTACGGTCGATGATCACGAGCCACCACGCGTCGTCGAACCGGGCGAACACGGGTGCTAGGGGCGGCCACTCGACCCACAGAGCGCCGCCCAGGCACGCCAGGGCCAGGCCCGCCGGCAGTGCCAGCCACGGCCAGCGCAGCAGCATCGCCACGCCATAGACCGCCGCGCCTGCCAACGCGACCAGCGGATGGACCACGGCCGCGAGGCCGAGCGGAATCAGCGCGGCCAGGGGCCGGGCGCGCGCGAGCAGGCCAATGGCCACCAGCACGAGCGGCTCGCCCAGGAGCCGGGCAGTGACGAACGGCTCGGAGTACGAAAGAGTGAGCCAGCCGCCGTAGAAGCGCGCGGCCCCCAGCGTGACGAGCGCGTACGGCAGCAGTGCCCAAGGCAGCCAGGCACGCACGCACCACGCGGCGGCCGCGATGAACGCGAGTTGCCCCAACAAGGTGATGAACAAGGACGCATTCGGCGCGCCGAGCGCACCGATGAGCCACGCGTAGCCCGAGGTCATCAGGGTGAACCGATCCTGCGAGCCGTAGGCGAAGAAGAGGTCAGCGGAGAGTTGCCCGGGATACAAACGGTTCAGCGCTTGGCCGAGATAGAGCACACCGTCGTGCGCGATGCCGACGTAGGGGCGCTGGAGGAACCATAGGGCGACGACAGCGAGTACAACCAATGCGGTTGTCACAGAAGTTCGACGCAAGACGAGAAGCGTCGAATCACGACGCTGATTGAGGGCGAGCACAAGCATGGCGGAATTTCGAGGCCGCTCCACGACGTACTCATGCAGCGAGGGCGTCGGGAGACGGGGAAGGTCAGACTCAGATTGCATGGAGGAGGGCAGAAACAACAAAGGGCGGCTGTGCCGCCCTTTGCATGGAGGAGGGAACTCTTACGAGCCCGCGCCGATCTTGTTGCGACCACAACCGGTAGTGGCGCTCGTGATGCCCCAGGTGATCTGCGAGCCACCCGAGTTCGTCGGCGTGATGTCGACCACGCAGCTGGCGGCCTGCGTGCTGCCAGTGATCTGGATGCGGGTGCCGTTCCAATCCACGCCCGTGGCGAACTTCGGCGTCACGGTATAGCTAGCGGGCAGGAACTGAGCCGTGATCATGTTGGCGATCGAGTCGCAAGGCGCGGTGAAGTTTCCGTTGTTGTTTTGGGCGCACTCGGCGATGCCAGCCTTGAGGCTGCCAATGGTTTGGAAGTTGTCGGACCAACGCGCACGAGTCACGTAGTCCTGATACTGCGGAATGGCGATGGCGGCCAGGATGCCGATGATCGCAACCACGATCATCAGTTCGATCAGGGTGAAGCCGCGCTGGACGCGGACGATTTGGCGCTTCATGTTCATGTGGAACTCCTGTGGAAAGGTGGGCCCGGATGGCCCGGGGCATGTACCTCTATCCAAGATCCGTGCCAGCTCCGGCCACCCCGCCGTAAGCGGCATTTCCTAGCGTGTTCGCGGTAGTGGCGTGGGTCGGAGTGACGCATTGCGTCCGAGGGCCTGACGAATTTCGTCAGTGCCTTGCAAGGGGGCTGCCACGGGTGGGCAGGCCCTTTACAGCGCCGAGACACGCAGTGATGCGCGGTGACGCGCGGCGCGTGCGGCGTGCCGGGTGCACGAGGTGTGAGCAGGGTGTGGCCACGGGGCCGCAAGTGTGCGTGCGACAGGCGCGCAAGCTCGCGCCGCGCGTGGGGGCTGCGCGGCAGCGGCCTGCTTCAATGAAGGGTGCGGCGCGCCCGGCGCGGGGCGCTACTTGCCAGCGGCGGGGGCAGCAGCGGCAGCGGGGGGGTTGTCGAACTCCATTTTCACGCCCGCGAGCTCGAGCACGTCGCCGTGCTTGAGGGGGTGGGCGGCGGAGCCGATGTTGTTGCCGTTGACGGTGGGGTAGATGTCGCCCTCGACGTGGGCGATGAAGTAGCCGGTGGGGCGGCGGGTGATCACGGCCACCTGGTGGCCCGGCCGGCCGATGGTGGTGAGCGCCTTGACCAGTTGCAGTTCGCGGCCCTGGTTGGCGCCGCTCATGATGCGGATGTAGGCGCCGCCGCCGGCGTCGAGCGGCTGGCCGGGCTGGCGCACCTGGATGGTGGCGGGGCCGGGGCCATAGAACTCGCGCTTGAGGGGCTGGCTGGTGTCGATGTCGATGGCGCCTTCGCCCAGTTCGCCGGCGGGCAGGTACTTGAGGCGGTACTTGCCGATCTCGATCAGGTCGCCCGCCTGCAGCAGGTGGCGCTTGATGGGCTGGCCGTTGACGGTGGTGCCGTTGGTGGAGCCCAGGTCCTCGAGGTAGGTGTCGGCGCCGCTGACGTAGATCACGGCGTGCTCGCCGCTCACGGCCAGGTTGTCGATCACCACGTCGTTGTGCGAGCGGCGGCCGATGGTGGTCCGGTCCTTCGTGAGCCCAATTTCCTTGAGCACCACGCCGTCCAGACTGAGTATCAACCGCGGCATCTGACGTCCTCTTTGTGTGCGTGCTGGGCTTTTGGCCCACTTTGACTGCTGAATTCTGCCAGCCCGCCCGCGGGCGTGCCATGCCGTGCGCGAGTGATGAGCCTCATGCAAGCCCCCCGGCGCCGGACTGGGCCGTCAGGTGCAGCACGATCACCGAGACGTTGTCGCGCCCGCCGGCTTCGTTGGCCATGTCCACCAGGCGCCGCGCGGCCAAGGCCGGGTCGTGGCGGCCGGCGGCGAGCAGACCCCCGATTTCGGAGGCACCGATCATTTCGGACAAGCCGTCGGAGCACAGGAGGTAGAGATCGCCGACGGCCGGTCGGTGGCAGTGGATCTCGGGGTCGAGGTCGGCGTCGGCGCCCAGGGCGCGGGTGACCAGGTTCTTGGCCGGCAGGCTGCGCGCCTCGTCCTCGTTGACCATGCCGGCGTCGAGCAGCTCTTGCGAGAACGAATGGTCGCGGGTGACCTGCTCGAGCAGGTCGCCGCGCAGGCGGTACAGGCGCGAGTCGCCGGCGTGCGCCACCCACAGGTCCTCGCCCAGCAGCCAGGCGGCCACCAGCGTGGTGGCCATGCCCGAGTAGGCGCTGCTGTTGGCGGCGGCATTGAAGATGTCGGCGTTGATGTCGACGATCGCGTCGTGCAGCGCGGCCTCGGGGTCGAAGTCCTGGCCCTGCTCGAGCGCGTCGGCGCGCTGCGCGGGCAGGCGGGCCAGCAGCGAGCTCACCGCCATGGCGCTGGCCACCTCGCCGGCGTTGTAGCCGCCCAGGCCGTCGGCCAGGATGAACAGGCCCGAGGCGGGGTCGTGGCCGATCGCGTCCTCGTTGAACGGACGGATGCGGCCGGTGTCGGTGAGCAGGGCGGTGGCGCAGGCGTAGGGCACTAGGTGGCAGTCAAGGGGCAAGGAGGGGTTCACCAGGCTCAAGCTGCGGCGCCGCCGCTGCCGCCGCCGCGGCGGTAGGCGAGCCACTTGGCCAGCACGACCACGAACACCGCGCCGGCCGCGCCCGCCGCCCACTTCACCCAGCCCTCGGACGGGACGTAGGGCATGGCGGCCGGGTCGGTGACCATGAGCGCGCCGGCGATCCAGCCCAGCAGCGCGCCGCCGGCGACCACGATGACCGGAAAGCGGTCGAGCAGCTTGAGGATGATCTGGCTGCCATAGACGATGAAGGGCACGCTCACCAGCAGACCGAAGATGATCAGCCCGGTGCGGTGCGACGGGTCGGCCTGCTCGGCCGCGCCGGCGATGGCGATCACGTTGTCCAGGCTCATCACGAAGTCGGCCACGATGATGGTCTTGATCGCCGACCAGAGCTTGTCGCTGGCGTGCAGGTTGGCGTGCTCGTCCTCGTCGCTGGGTGCGATCAGCTTCACGCCGATCCACACCAGCAGCAGCCCGCCCACCAGCTTGAGGAAGGGCAGGTCGAGCAGGGCCACCGCGAAGCTGATGAGGATGACGCGCAGGGTGATCGCCCCGACCACGCCCCAGAAGATGCCCTTCTTGCGCTGCTTGGCGGGCAGGTTGCGGCAGGCCAGGGCAATGATCACGGCGTTGTCGCCACCCAGCAGGATGTCGATCAGGATGATCTGCATCACCGCCGTCCAGTCGACGCCGGCAAGCCAAGCGAGTGCGGTTTCCAATTGAGCCAGCCTCCCTGCACGCCTTCTTGGGGGCGCGTCGCGGCATTATGAAAGAAAACGCCCGGCTGGGCCGGGCGTGTGGCGCGGGCGCCGCGCGGACGCCTACTTCAAGACGCTCTTGAGCAGCTTGCCCAGTTCCGACGGGTTCTTGGTGGTGCGGATGCCGCAGGCTTCCATGACGGAGAGCTTCTCCTGCGCCGTGCCCTTGCCGCCGCTGATGATGGCGCCGGCGTGGCCCATGCGCTTGCCCTCGGGGGCGGTGACGCCGGCGATGAAGCCGACCACCGGCTTGCGCATGTTGTCGCGCGCCCACTCGGCGGCGGCTTCCTCGTCGCTGCCGCCGATCTCGCCGATCATGACCACGGCGTCGGTGGCGGGGTCGTCGTTGAAGAGCCTGAGGATGTCGATGTGCTTCAAGCCATTGACCGGGTCGCCGCCGATGCCCACGGCGCTGCTCTGGCCCAGGCCCAGCTCGGTGAGCTGGGCCACGGCTTCGTAGGTGAGCGTGCCCGAGCGCGAGACCACGCCGATGCGCCCCGGCATGTGGATGTGGCCGGGCATGATCCCGATCTTGAGCTGGCCCGGGGTGATGGTGCCGGGGCAGTTGGGGCCGAGCAGCAGGGTCTTGCTGCCGGCCTTCTTCATGCGGTCGCGCACCTCGATCATGTCGCGCACCGGGATGCCCTCGGTGATGCAGATGACCAGGTCCAGCTCGGCCTGCACGGCCTCCCAGATGGCGGCGGCGGCGCCGGCGGGCGGCACGTAGATCACGCTCACGTTGGCGCCGGTCTGCTGCTTGGCGTCGGCCACGGTGGCGTAGATGGGCACGCCCTCGAAGTCCTCGCCGGCCTTCTTGGGGTTGACGCCCGCCACGAAGCACTCGCGCCCGTTGGCGTACTCGCGGCACATGCGGGTGTGGAACTGGCCGGTCTTGCCGGTGATGCCCTGCGTGACGACGCGGGAGTTCTTGTCGATCAGGATGCTCATTGTCTTGTCTCCGTGCGCGCGGCTTACTTGGCGTTGGCCGCGGCCACGACCTTCTCGGCGGCTTCGGCCATGGTGTCGGCCGAGATGATGGGCAGGCCGGACTCGGCCAGCATCTTCTTGCCCAGTTCCTCGTTGGTGCCCTTCATGCGCACCACCAGCGGCACGCTGAGGTTGACGGCCTTGCAGGCGGCGATCACGCCCGCGGCGATGGTGTCGCACTTCATGATGCCGCCGAAGATGTTGACCAGGATGCCCTTGACCTTGGGGTTCTTGAGCATGATCTTGAAGGCTTCGGTGACCTTCTCGGTCGTGGCGCCGCCGCCGACGTCGAGGAAGTTGGCCGGCTCGGCGCCGAACAGCTTGATGGTGTCCATGGTGGCCATGGCCAGGCCCGCGCCGTTGACCAGGCAGCCGATGTCGCCGTCGAGCTGGATGTAGCTCAGGTCGAACTTGCTGGCCTCGATCTCGGCCGGGTCTTCCTCGTCGAGGTCGCGCATGGCGACGATCTCGGGGTGGCGAAACAGCGCGTTGGAATCGAAGTTGAACTTGGCGTCGAGCGCGATCACGCGGCCGTCGCCGGTGAGGATCAGCGGGTTGATCTCGGCGAGCGAGGCGTCGGTGTCCCAGAAGCAGCGGTAGAGCGCCTGGAACACGGCACGTGCCTGGGGCACGCTGGCCGCGGGCACGCCGATTTTGGCGGCGACCTGGTCGGCTTCGCCATCGGTGAGCCCGGCCACGGGGTCAACGAACACCTTGATGATCTTCTCGGGCGTGTGGGCCGCGACTTCCTCGATATCCATGCCGCCTTCGCTGCTGGCCATCAACGCCACCTTCTGCGTGGCGCGATCGACCACCATGCCGACGTAGAGCTCCTTCTTGATGTCGGCGCCCTCTTCGATCAGCAGGCGGCGCACTTTCTGGCCGGCCGCGCCGGTCTGGTGGGTGACGAGCTGCATACCGAGGATCTCGGAGGAACGGGCGCGCACCTCGTCCATCGAGCGCGCGAGCTTGACACCGCCACCCTTGCCGCGGCCGCCGGCGTGGATCTGTGCCTTGACGACCCACACGGGGCCGCCGAGCGACTCTGCGGCCTTCATGGCCTCGTCGATGTTGAACGCGGCCACGCCGCGCGGCACGGGCACGCCGAACTGGCGCAGCAGTTCCTTGCCTTGGTATTCGTGGATCTTCATGGGCTGGCCTCAGTTGTGTGGCGAGGATTCGTCCGCGTCGGCCGTGCTCGCCGGGGCAGGCGGGCGGAACCAGCGCGGGTAATACAGGGCCACCGCCGGCCCGTCGGTGCGCAGGGCGTGGCAGTGGTCGAGTTGGAAGGGCTTGCTGGCGTGGGCAGCGTCCTCGGCGGACTCGTGCGCGGCGTCGCGGGGGTGGTAGACCTCGGCCGCGAAGGCCTGCACGGCGGCGGTGGGCAGCACGGCGGCCAGCTCGGTGAGGTGGGTGCAGCCGCGCACGCCGCCCAGGCGCTCGCGCAGCGCGCCGCGGAATCCCTTGATGAGGTTCAGGCCCACGAGGGCGCGGTAGGCGTCGCCGAAGTCGTCGCAGTAGCCCGGGTAGGGAGCCGCCACGGTGCGCGCCGCTGCCTCGAGGATGTTGAGCTTGGCGTCGATGGTCACGCGCAGGCTCATGTCGTGCACCGGTGCGCCGGCTGGGCGCACGCCGGTGGCGAGCGGGAAGTCGCGGGACTTGGTGTCGACAAGCACGGCTTCGAAATCCCAAAGGCCGTCATCCCTCACCCAGGCGTCGACGCGGATCGAGCGAGTGTGGACGTGGCGGCGGGAAGACATGCGGAGCCCAAAGGAAAGGGCCGCGACGGACGGCTGCGGCCCACAAGGCCACTTTAGCACAGGGGCCGGGCCACTCAGCCTAGCGCCGCGGCGCCGGACTCAGTCGTCGGAGGGCTCGCCGGTGAACCCGCCGGCGGACGCGCCGCGTCGGCCCAGGACGCGGCGGATGGTGTCGGCCGAGAAGCCGCGGGTCAGAAGGAAGCGCGTCTGGCGGGCGCGCTCGGGCAGCGACTCCGGGGCAGTGCCGAAGCGCCGTTGCCAGAGCGCGCGGGCGCGCTCGAGCTCGCCGCCCGCCTGGGCTTGCACGGCGGCCGTGGCGAGCTCGGCCGCCACGCCCTTGGCGGTCAGCTCGCGGCGCAGGCGCGCATCGCCGTAGCGGGCGCTGCGGGTGCGCACGGCGGCGCCGGCGTAGCGCTCGTCCGAGAGGAGCTGGCGCGACTCGAGCTCGTCGAGCACGCGCTCGAGCGTGGCGCGATCGTCCGGAGGCTCGAGGTAGCGGGCGAGCTTGCGGGCGAGCTCGGTGCGGCTGTGCTCGCGGCGCGCGAGCGCGGCGATGGCCCGCGCCATCAGGCTGCGGGGCGCGCCGAAGCCCGCCCCCGCCGCCATCAGGCCGTGGCCGCCGCAGCGACGGGGGCGGCGCGGCTGGCGACGCCCTTGGCTTCGCGGATCCGGTTCTCGATCTCGAAGGCCATGGCGGGATTGGCGCGCAGGAACTCGCGCGCGTTGTCCTTGCCCTGGCCGATGCGCTCGCCGTTGTAGCTGTACCAGGCGCCCGACTTCTCGACGATGTTGAGCTCGGAGCCGAGGTCCAGGACCTCGCCCTCGCGCGAGATGCCCTCGCCGTAGAGGATGTCGAAGTCGGCCTGCCTGAACGGCGGGGCGACCTTGTTCTTGACCACCTTGACCTTGGTCTCGGAGCCGATCACCTCGTCGGCGCGCTTGATCGAGCCCACGCGGCGGATGTCGAGCCGCACCGAGGCGTAGAACTTGAGCGCGTTGCCGCCGGTGGTGGTCTCGGGGTTGCCGAACATCACGCCGATCTTCATGCGGATCTGGTTGATGAAGATGACCAGGCAGTTGGTGCGCTTGATGGTGGCGGTGAGCTTGCGCAGGGCCTGGCTCATGAGACGTGCCTGCAGGCCGGGCAGCGAGTCGCCCATCTCGCCTTCGATCTCGGCCTTGGGCGTGAGCGCCGCCACGGAGTCGATCACGATCAGGTCGACCGAGCCCGAGCGCACCAGGGCGTCGGCGATCTCGAGCGCCTGCTCGCCGGTGTCGGGCTGCGAGACCAGCAGTTCCTGAAGGTTGACGCCCAGCTTCTGCGCGTACTGCACGTCGAGCGCGTGCTCGGCGTCGATGAAGGCGCAGGTGCCCGCGACCTTCTGCATCTCGGCGATCACCTGCAGGGTGAGCGTGGTCTTGCCCGAGGATTCGGGGCCGTAGATCTCGACCACGCGGCCGCGCGGCAGGCCGCCGACACCCAGCGCAAGGTCCAGGCTCAGCGAGCCGGTGGACACGACCTGAATGTCCTCGGCCACCTCGCCGTCGGCCAGCCGCATGATCGAGCCCTTGCCGAATTGCTTTTCGATCTGCGCCAGCGCCGCCGCCAGGGCCTTTTGCCGTTCCTTGTTGTCCGCCACCACGACACTCCTAGAGTCATCCATTGCCGCCTCCCGCTGAACGCGCATGAACTGTATGAACGTACAGTTACTGTATGCCCATACAGTACCCCTGTCAAGCGCGGCGCCGGAACGCTTGCTCCGCATTTCGGGGCACGCCTAGACTGCGGCGGCTAGGGGACAAAGGATAACAAGCACCAATGCGCATCCTGATCGCGGAGGACGACGCCGTGCTCGCCGACGGCCTGGGCCGGTCGCTGCGCGCCGCGGGCTATGTGGTCGACGTGGTGGCCGACGGCGCCGCGGCCGACTCGGCCCTGTCCGCCCAGTCCTTCGATCTGCTGGTGCTCGACCTCGGCCTGCCGCGCATGGCGGGGCTGGAGGTGCTGCGTCGCCTGCGCCAGCGCCAGTCGCCCGTGCCGGTGCTGATCCTCACCGCCGCCGACAGCGTCGAGCAGCGGGTGCGGGGCCTGGACCTGGGCGCCGACGACTACATGGCCAAGCCTTTCGCCTTGACCGAGCTCGAGGCGCGGGTGCGCGCCCTCACCCGCCGCGCGGCGGGCGGCGCGCAGAACCTCCTGCGCGTGGGCCCGCTCACGCTCGACGCGGCCGGTCACGTGGCCTACCTGAACGAACAGCTGCTCGACCTCTCGGCGCGCGAACTCGGGCTGCTCGAGGTGCTGATCAAGCGCGCCGGGCGCCTGGTGAGCAAGGAGCAGCTCGTCGACCACCTCTGCGAGTGGGGCGACGAGGTGAGCAACAACGCCATCGAGGTCTACGTGCATCGCCTGCGGCGCAAGCTCGAGGCGGGCGGCGTGCGCATCGTCACCGTGCGCGGCCTGGGCTACTGCCTCGAGCGTCCGCCCGAGCCGCCCGCCGAGCACCGCCCCGAGCCCCTCGCGGGCGCCGGCTAAGCGATGCCCGACTCGGGTCGGCGTGCGCCGGCCGACTCCACCGCGGGCGGCCGCGGCAGCGGGCTGCGAGCGCGCCTGCGCCAGCTGCTGCCCGGCGCGCAGCCCGTCGACGAGATCCCTCCCGTCCCCGAGCGCCAGCGCGTCTTGCTGCGCGGCCCCGACGAGCAGCGCTCGCTGTTCGGCGAGATCCTCGACTGGATGCTCGCGCCGCTGCTGATCGTCTGGCCGATCAGCGTGACCTTCACGTACGTGGTGGCGCAGTCGATCGCCAACGGCCCCTTCGACCGCAACCTCAGCGACGCGGTCAGCGTGCTCGCCGACCACGTGAAGCTGCAGAACTCGCGCGTGGTGCTGGACCTGCCGATCTCCGCCCGCGAGGTGCTGCGCGCCGACGCCACCGACAACGTCTACTACATGGTGCTGGGGCTGCGCGGCGAGTGGATCGCGGGCGACCGGGATCTGCCCATTCCGCCCGAAGACGAGACCCCTCGTCCCCGCGCCGTGCAATTCCGCACCGACCAGGTCCGCGGCACCGAGGTGCGGCTTGCCTACACCTGGGTCGAGCTGCGCGCCGGCGACCAGCGCTCGATGGTGCTGGTCGAAGTGGCCGAGACGCTCGACAAGCGCTCGCAGCTGGCCAACGAAATCATCCGCGGCGTGATCGTTCCGCAGTTCGTGGTGCTGCCCATCACCGTGCTGCTGGTCTGGTTCGGACTGACCCGGGGCCTCGCGCCGCTGGAGGCGCTGCGCCGACGCATCCGGGCGCGCGCGCCCGACGATCTGTCGCCCATCAACCCGCGCGCCGCGCCCGAGGAGCTCACGCCCCTGGTCGTGTCCTTCAACGAACTGCTGGTGCGCCTGCGCAGCAGCATCGAGACTCAGAAGCGCTTCATGGCCGACGCCGCGCACCAGATGAAGACACCGCTGGCGGGCCTGCGCACCCAGGCCGAGCTGGCGACGCGCCAATCCGACCCCGAGGAGCTGCGCCGTTCCCTGCGACAGATTTCCCACGCCTCGCAGCGCGCCACTCACCTCATCAACCAGTTGCTCAGCCTGGCGCGCGCCGAACACCAGGGGCAGGACCCGGCCGCCTTCGGGGCGGTGGATCTGGCGGCGATCGTGCGCGAGGTGGTGCAAGACAGCGTGCCCGAGGCGATCGAGCGCGGCATCGACCTCGGCTTCGAGGCTCCCGAGACGCCGGTTCGCATCGTCGGCGGCGCGCTGCAACTAGGCGAACTGGTGCGCAACCTGATCGACAACGCGCTGCGCTACACGCCGCGCGGCGGCACTGTCACGGCACGCGTGCTGACCGGCCCGCGCACCACGCTCGAGGTCGAGGACACCGGCCCCGGCATCCCCGAGTCGGACCGCAGACTCGTGTTCGAGCGCTTCTATCGCGTGCTGGGCACTGAGGTGGACGGCAGCGGGCTGGGCCTGGCGATCGTGCGCGAAATCGTCGAGCAGCACGAGGCGCGCATCAGCCTTGGCGCCAACCCTCGCGCACCTCAAGCGGGGCCGCCGGGACTGCTTGCGCGCGTCGAGTTCCGCCACACGCTGCCCGATCCTCAGGAGCAACCCGCAGGCCCCGCGGTTTGACCCCTCCCGGGGCGCCCGGCATAATCTCGCCCTCGACTCCGTGCGCTGCCGCCGACGGAACCAGACGCCCTAAGGCTTACGGGTCGTTAGCTCAGCCGGTAGAGCAGCGGACTTTTAATCCGTTGGTCGCAGGTTCGAATCCTGCACGACCCACCACAAGAGCAACGGAGTCAGACCAGTTTCGGGGGTATAGCTCAGTTGGTAGAGCAGCGGACTCTTAATCCGTAGGTCGTAGGTTCGAATCCTACTGCCCCTACCAGAAGTAAAAAGGGCCCGGAGATCACTCTCCGGGCCCTTTTGTTTAGTGCGCTCTGGTGCGTTCCGCTTACTTCTTGGCGGGCGCTGCCGGTGCCGCGGCGCCGGGCAGAACCTGCACCGCCACGGCCTCGCGGTAGGCCACTTCGACCTGATCACCCACCTTGATCTGGCTGGCGATGCCGGGCTCGGCAAGCTTGAGCGTCAGCGTGCGGCCCGCGGGACCTTGCACGGTGATGCGGTTCTTCGCCGTGTCGATCGCGGTGATGTTGGCCACGATCGCACCTTCCTTCATGCCCGCGCCCGCCGCCACCGTGCCGGCCTGCTTGACCGCGCCGGCCGACTGCGCCGACACGCCGCTGCGGATCGGCTGGCCACCGCGCTTGAGCGCCACGGCCAGCGCGAAGTTGTAGGTGATGCGCAGCGTGTCGCCGGCCTTGATCTCGCTGAGCCGCTTGACGCTGTCGGGAACGTGCAGGGTGAGCGGGCCCGAGGCGCTTTCGACCGTGATCAGCCGGTTGGCCTGATCGACGCTCAGGATCTTGGTGGTGATCTGCTCGGCGTCGGCATCGACCGCGATGGGTGCGACCTGGACCTGGGGCTTGGCGGGCGCGGCGGCCGGTTGCGCCTGGGCATGCGCGGCGGGCACGGCCACGAAACCGGCGAGCAAGGCGGCGGCGAGGATGGACTGCTTCATGAATCTCTCCTGGGGAATCGGACGAAGCCGGCGCTCACGATGCGCTCGGGCCGCGAAGATTACTCCCGCACACCTGAAGGCACGAGGGCAGAACCGGACACGGTGCTCAGCCCGCGCTCGGGCCCGCGTACTCGTATTCCCGCAGCCACTTGGTGGCAATCCACTTCTCGCCGCCGAGCACCGGCGCCCCGCCGTGCAGCGAGCGCGCATCCAGCGCGCCGTCGGGCGCGGTGTAGGCGAAGTACACGGCGTTGCCCCGCTTGGGCAGGACTGAGACGCCCACCTTCGGGAAGGTCGTCGCGCCGCCTTGCTCGCAGTCGTTCAGGTACATGATCAGCGTGGCGATGCGCTGCCCGCCCATGGCCAGCACCTTGTCGCTGCCGGGCTGCTGCGGGTCGAAGTAGTCGAAGTGCGGCCGGTACTCGCCACCCGGCAGGTAGTGCAGGATCTGGATCGGCTCGCCATGCGCCTCGGGAAACTCCAGCAGCTGCGCGATGCGCCGCTCGATGCGGCGCACGAGTTCGGTCTCGCCGCGCCGGAAGTGCGTGCCCAGGCTCGTGCGGTGGGGATGAACGTCGTAGGCGCCGGTCTCGTTGTTGACCACGCTCGATCGTTCCAGCTTGCCGCGCGAGGCCTCGATCAGGGCATCGCACTCCTCATCGGAGAGCAGGCCGCCAAACAGAATGATGCGTGGCGCCTCCATTGCGAACAGAACGTCGACGCAGCGATCGGAGACCTCGATGCGATTGGGGAACACCGCTGCGGGCACGGCCGGCGCGCTCGCCACGGCAGCGGCGGCAAGCCCCTCTCGGGTCGGCGCCAGGGCGACCCCGGCCACTGCCGGGGCAGGCGGGCGCGGCCGGGCAAACGCCGCATCGACCGCCGCGCGCGCGTACCCCGACTCGTAACCCGCTGCGCGCAGCGCGTCGAGCACGCCCGCCCGGTCGGTGCCCAGGGCCAGCGTCTCTTCGAGCCACGCGCGCAGCGCCGCGGGCAAATCGTCGTACCGCATCCTCACGCACCTCCCGGCTGAAGCTCCATGTGCCGCAGTATCCTAGCTGCGTCCCGCACCGAGGAGCCGAGATGGCCGATGGAGTGACGCTCACCGATTCCGCGCTATTTCGCCGCGACGCCTACATCGACGGCGCCTTCGTGCCGGCCGCCTCGGGCGCGCGCTTCGCGGTGCACGACCCCGCCACGGGCGCGCGCCTGGCCGAGGTGGCCAACGCCTCCGCGCCGGAGGCCGCTCGCGCCGTGGCCGCTGCGCAGCAGGCCTTCCCGGCGTGGCGCGCGCGCCTGGCCAAGGATCGGGCCGCGCTGCTGCGTCGCTGGTTCGAACTGATCATGGCGGCACAAGAAGACCTGGCGCGCCTGATGACCGCCGAACAGGGCAAGCCGCTGGCCGAGAGCCGCGGCGAGGTGGCCTATGGCGCGAGCTTCCTGGAGTGGTTCGCCGAGGAAGCCAAGCGCGTCTACGGCGACACCATTCCCGCCACGGCCGCCGATCGCCGCATCCTGGTGCTCAAGGAACCGGTCGGCGTTTGCGCGGCGATCACGCCCTGGAACTTCCCCAACGCGATGATCACCCGCAAGGTCGCCCCCGCGCTCGCGGCGGGGTGCACGGTGGTGATCAAGCCGGCCGAGCAGACACCGCTGTCCGCGCTCGCCCTGGCCGAACTCGCCCAGCGCGCGGGCTTCCCGGCGGGGGTGATCAACATCGTCCCGGCCGACGCGGCCAACTCGATCGCCGTGGGCCGCGAGTGGTGCGACTCGCCAGTGGTGCGCAAGCTCTCGTTCACCGGCTCGACCGAGGTCGGCCGCATCCTCATGGCGCAAAGCGCGCCCACGCTCAAGAAATTGTCGATGGAACTGGGCGGCAACGCGCCCTTCATCGTCTTCGAGGACGCCGACCTCGACGCCGCCGTCGAGGGCGCGCTCGTCTCGAAGTACCGCAACGCGGGCCAGACCTGCGTGTGCACCAACCGCTTCTACGCGCACGAGGCGATCTACGAGGAGTTCGTCACGCGGCTCGCCGCCAAGGTCCGCGCGCTCGTGGTCGGGCCGGGCGATGCGCCCGGCGTGCAGCAGGGCCCGCTGATCGATGCGCAGGCACTGGCCAAGGTCGAGGCTCACGTGGCCGATGCCGTGGCGCACGGCGCGCGCGTGCTCACCGGTGGCGCCCGCGATGCGCGCGGCGGCACCTTCTACGCCCCCACGGTGCTGGCCGACGTGACGAGCGCCATGCGCGTGGCGCGCGAAGAGACCTTCGGGCCGGTGGCGCCCGTGTTCCGCTTTTCCACCGAGGACGAGGCCGTGGCGGCCGCCAACGCCACCGAGTTCGGACTGGCCGCGTACTTCTATGCGCGCGACGTGGGCCGCGTGATGCGCGTGGCGGAGCGGCTCGAGTACGGCATGGTGGGCATCAACACGGGGCTGATCTCGACCGAGGTGGCGCCCTTCGGCGGCGTGAAGCAGTCGGGCTTCGGGCGCGAGGGCTCGAGCTACGGCATCGACGACTACCTCAGCCTGAAGTACGTCTGCCTCGCCGGCCTCAGCTAGGCAGCGACGGCGGCGGCGCGGCGGGCGGCTCGTTGACCACCCGCACCGGGATCGGCGCGGCGGCGTCGAGGTGCACGTCGCGCTGCGGAAAGGCGATCACGACGCCGTGCTCGGTAAAGCTCGCGTCGATCATCGAGCGCAGGTCGCTTGCCACCAGTCGCCCGGTGGAGCGCGAGGTGTCGAGCCAGTAGTAAAGCCCGAACTGCAGCGCGTCGGCGCCGAAGTCCTCGAACAGCACCTCGGGCGCGGGCTCCTTGAGCACATGGCCATGGC
>ENA-UOWG01002049-UOWG01002049.1-activated-sludge-metagenome-genome-assembly--contig:-NODE-2049-length-18232-cov-6.386367_pt1 | contig 18232 bp, 12 predicted proteins | sample MGYA00238147_ERZ761563 | MGnify/ENA primary metagenome ERZ761563 (study PRJEB28884, sample SAMN05720216) | anaerobic digester metagenome | isolation source: active sludge of municipal... | reverse complement strand
AAGCCTTTTTTTTGATCCTGACGGACCATTTTTTTAAAACATTTCCAGTTGCTGAGGCGTCTCTGGCCTGTTTGCAGGATCACGGCTTCTGAAATACTCCATCATCCCGAACTGCTTATCAGTTAAAGTAAAAATGATGATCTCACCCTTTGGAGCAAGAAAAGTTTTTATTCTTTTTACGTGAACATCTGCATTTTCCCTACTGTTGCAATGTCTGATATAAATCGAGTACTGGAGCATTGCAAATCCATCTTTCTGAAGCGACTTCCTGAATAATGCGTAGTTCTTCCGATCTTTTTTTGTATCAGTCGGAAGGTCAAAAAAAACAAAAACCCACATAATTCGATATTGATTAAGCCTTGACAGCTCTTCCATTTCTGAAAATCATTGAAAAACAGGGTAAAGTATTTTTCTTAAATCTCCTTCGAAACAAGATGCAAGACTTGATGTCGTACGCTGAATCCCAACCATAAGCGGGCTGCTTTTGTCATCAATAACTACATCAATAACAGGTATTTGCAGCAATTGCCTCTTCAGATCAGGAGTGAGATCCTCCATTTCAGGATTAGCCCGGGCAATATCAAGCACAAGCGAATCAACAAACGGACGAAAAGGTTCCATAATGTCATCAGCCAGGCAATAAGGATTATATTTATTCCGGTGATGAATTCCAATCGACGGGAAGAGGCCTGAAGCGACCAGAGATCTTGCGACTATTGCTCTTAAAACTGCATATCCATAATTCAGCAAATTATTGGGTGGCTCTCCAAACCGGCTCCTCAGGAACTCTCCGGACCCGAATAAATTGTCCCAGTAATATGATGCAGCCCTGCCCTCAACATTGCCCGGATCACCGCTTTTAACTTCGGTTATCAGAAAATCCATCTTTTTAATATCAATTCCCTCTCTTTCCAGAAGCGCTTTCTGGTTTTCGATTTTTGCAATAACAGTCTGCTGCCATAGATTCTTAGTCAGGGGTTGACTGGCTTCAAGCTGGAATTGAAGCTTTTCTGTAAAAGTATTGTGTGAAAACATTGGCAACATAAGTCCCAATGGCAGATGAGACTTGTCGCAACTGATAATCGCTGCATTATTTTCGTTAAGTGCCATTAACAAGGCATTTGTCAGTGTAATATGCGGATTATCAAGGACTATAAGACCGATATCTTCGATAGGCACTGCAGAGTCGTCTTTTTTTTCTTCCTCAGGAAAGCTGATGTTAAGTTGCATATCCTTTTTCCTGAGGAAACATGGGTTGCTGAAATACAGTGTGTGCTTTATCATAACTGAGGCACTACAGAAATAATTCCACCTAAATTGTAAGAATTTGTCTATATCATGTTATCTCATCACGTCAATCATTAAATTCAATCGTTCCGTCAATGTTCATTTTAAAATCTTTGCCTTCTACAATAAAATTGAAGTTGCCTGGGCTTAATAATAGTCGTGGAGCTATAAAACTATTTGTGAATTTCGAAAAACCATTTTTCCCTTTCTTTCCAAAAATATTCTCTGGAAAATCCTCTGTTAATTGATTATCTTCTCTTGCTTCTAAATGATGTTGGAATTTGATCAAGCCTTGTTTTGCATCTGCTAATGTTTTAATATAATACAATCTTTTTGACAATTCAGTCTTGTCCAAATCTCTCAATTCATCAATACTATTTTCGTAAAAGATCACTTTTTGCCCCACTTTAAAAACATGAATAAGTACTGCTTCCTCTCCTTTTATTAAAATCGGCTCTTTGAATTTGAATAACTCTGCCTTTGTTGGGATTTGATTATCAATTATTTGCTGCGAGGCTTCAAATTTATTTATAGCGACAATCTGTCTGCCTTTGTTGTTTCTATACAAACCAAACAAATAATTTTCACCAGAATCAGCGTATATGTAGTTTTTGTAATCCTTTGATGATTTGTAGATTTGCTCCTTTACAATTGTAACATTATCAGGATTCATAAAACCTCTAGCCGCTTTTACTCTACAACGCAAATGTCTAAGTCTATTGCCCTGAAAGTCAATTAAGGCAATTTGCTTTACACCTTTCTCTAATTGATTTTTTAGAAAATCAGCCAAATGGACATCTATTATTACATCAGAATTAAATTTAATATCTTCAATCTTTTTGCGTATAACCATCCAAACTTCATCCTTGCCATCTACTTTATTGTACACGATATTCCCATTTTCATCACGTAACAAGCAGCCATTTTCAGTTTTTGCAGCAATCTTTATTTTCCCATAATAGGTTTGCAAATGTAATTCGCCTCTGATAGAGTCACCCTGTGCAATTTTGGGTATTCGCTTTTCTTTGTCAATCCAGACAATCTTTCCTCGCTTGCGGACTATTCGTCTTGATGGTGCTAAAGTTTGATCTTTATCTGCAATATTGTTTATCAGAATATTGTTTTGAATTGCCTCGATCATTGTGTGATTAAATGAAGAAAAGGGCTTTTCGTGATATTGTTTGTTTTTATTTTCAGGTTTCTCTTCAAACTCGTAAGCCTTCTTTAATATATCTTCGCGCTTTTTGGCAGAAGGGATCAATGTAAGAACAGCTGCATCCACAGCATGGTGGAAATGTTTAGTTCTGTCCTTTTTCTCAAATTTGGACTGAATACAATATATTCTCCGGAACTGTGCTGTATTGGCGCCCTTTATCACATCTACATTAGCAAAAACGGTTTTCAGATAATGAAAAGCATATTTTGTAATAATTTGTGTGTCTGTCAATTGGCTATTAATAAAACCTTGGGAAACCTCTGTTCTCGTAAACCTATCCAATTTATTTTTCCAATAGTTATATTCCATTTGTCGTAAAAGACGTTGACGAATAGCGTTATCCTTGTCTCCTTTTTCTTGCGCATGTTTAGATTTTGTTTTCCAAAAATCTATTTGCTTTTCCAAATCAGTTACTTTCTTTTCCCAGGTCTCCAACCTCTGCTTTATGGCAGGATATCCTTGTGCTTCTGAATCGTAATTAGGAAGCTCCACCGGCAATCGGTTTTGCTTAACATTACGGTTGTAATCTGCATAGCAAACCGTTAGGTTTGCCAACGAATTATCAAAAGATTTGCTACGTGGAATCGTATGCTCAAAATCGATTTTATTCTGGTCGAATAAATCTGTAAGATTAATGACCTTCCCAGTATATAAACATTTGCATTCTTGCTCTTTCCAAAGACGATATTTTTGAACATCTTTTTCCGAAACAGATTTATCTTTTTCTATTTCTGTAATCACTTTTGAAACTTCTTCATAATTTTCAATTTGTTCTGCCCAAAGACGTAATTTATCAATATCTTCGCTACTTTCAGGGTTTGCATTTCCTTTGAAATTATTGTCTCTGATCAATTCCGAAATAGCTGTTTTAAATTCAATGTTTTCAGCTTCTCGTCTGCGTTGATACGTCTCAATTGCCCATCGTTTGTTTGAATCATTCAGGTCGCGGGCAATTTCGACAACAATTCGTGTCTCTTTATCAATCTTTTTATTCTCAATTAAATAATTGATAATGTCACGCAACTTGTAAAGTGATTTATAAGCCATAGGATTTTTAAAAGCCGCTGTTTTCGGGCTTTTCAAAAATTGCTGTTCCTCAGTTCTTGAGTAAATGTCAATTTGAGAAGGATGATAAATTTTGTCTATCTTTTTATCGTCAATTTCAAAATTTGTAAGTAGAAACTCTTTGATTTGATTCACCAGGTGTGGTGGTTTAATATGTTCACGTTTTTCATCGGCAAAAAACGATTGATACTTATTAGCAACATCCGCTAAAATTGTAACATGTTCAGTCTCAGCCATCCCATCGCTCCATGTCTTTTCTCCAAAATATTCAATTACTGTTTTTTCAATGTTTTCATAATCAGAATTATTCAACTTATAAGAAAAATCTTTCCAAGCAAATCGTTCATTATAACTCAAAGCATAATATTTAAAAACCAAATTATTGACAATAGAAATAATTGTTTTTTCGTAACGATTATTTTCTATCTCGCTTTTAATCGCAGACAAAATAATTTCTTTGTTTTCGCTGAAAAGCTGTTTTCCAATAATCTCGGGAATTTTCGCCAGAATGACTGCTTCTGTGTATATTAATCCCTCACGTAAAAAGGGTAAAATGTTGCTTATCGCTTTTAAACTCAGATTTGCATAACCAACAGGAAATGCATTGAATAATGTAGATAACTCCTTGAATTGATTTTCATTTAATTCGAGAGTTTTCAATAAGAACTCGGTAAAATATTCTTCGTCTTCAAATGAGAATAAAATATGCCATATATCATGAATCGAATAAGTTACCTTCTCTTTAGCATTTTTTTTGTTAATTCTTTCAACAGTCTTCTCAAAGTTTTGCCAATCTTTACCAAAAACAGATTTTAGCCGAGCCGAGACATAACAACTTTGAACTGAAGTATCGTCCATTCTCTTACTATAATTAAGTTCCCAGTTTTTGTTCCCATTTTCTTGAATAAATTTCCTGATTTCCGAAAATTTAAACTCCCTTTTACTTTTGAAAAAGAATTTCTCGTGATATATTTTTTCTTTCAGTTCTAAAGGTATTGGCTTAAAATCGGAATTTTCATTATCCCGATATTTAATGTTATTGATCAAAGACCATGCTCGATATTCTTCAAATTTTGGGTGGCTTATCGGACAACGTGATTTCTGGATTTCTAAAGTGCACTTACCAATTAACCCTTTCTGAGAACGCAACGGCCTTTGAAAGAAAATTGCTTTTTGCACACTATCTTTAAACAACTCATTATCTATCTGTTGAATTTCAATAATTTTGACAACTTCTTGTTGATAATCCGAACGCAATGTATACCTGTTTCGCACACGAAGGCTATTATCTTCCAGATAAGCAAAAGCAGCCCCAAGACTTCCGTTCTCAGCAATTAAACTCTCATATTCATTTCTTCCAATTGTTTTGGTTTCGTTACTACCTTTGTAAACAGCCGTTTTTTCATTTGCCCCGCTTTTTCGGCTGCTTTTAAATCCTCTCCTTTGTGCAATATGATATAGTGCCCTGCCAACTTTATACCGATTCTCTGAAACAGATAAATCAAGCTTTTCAGAAATCAATAATCTTCTTAACTGATATGGACTTGAAAAATCAGGTACACCGTCATTGTCAAAATCCAGTTTAATCCATTGCTCAAAAGCTACATCCTTGATTGGAAAAATTCTTCCGATTCCTTTTTCATAATGTTTCCATCTACTTAGATTATCTTCAGATAATGGGCAAAAGTCAGATTCAATCAGAACTTTTAAAGTCTCCCATTTTCTATATCTGCGAGCATTATATAGTCTACGCGAAGAACGATGTTTGGTTCGTTCTCCTGCATAAGAAAATTCACCGGATTTTCCCTCACCGACTCCTTTTTTAAAAGTATAGACTCCATACCATATAAATTCATTATCTTCTCTTATTGTTAACCCTATAGAGTTTGTGCCCAGATCAACTCCCAATATTTTCTCCATATAATTTATTATTATAATTTCTTTATTACTATATTTGTAATTGAAAGACAATTCACAACAAGGCTATAAGCCGAAGAATTCTGAATCCCGCGTACTCCGTGGGATTTTTGTTTCAAATAACATTTAAAAATCATTACTATTATTCATAAATGTGAAAACATTCAAGCCGCCCTCGTCTTTCAATACGGGGGTATTTTTATGTCAATAAATTCTGCATATTTATCAGAGAATACTAAAGTAGTAATTGTTAAGGAATTAACAAAGATCTTTTTGCTTCTTTTTTTCCAGTTCTTATTTCGCCCCTACGGGGCTTTTAAGCGGTCTTTGTATTTTTTGCCAGGCGATGCCCGGCGGAAAATATGAAAGCCTCTCCGAGGCTAAAGGAAGCTATAAAACATGTAGATATCCTGAGATTTTGCAAAACACAAATAGCTATTTGACAGCATGTTACTCCAAATATATCAGGAGCTGAAGTTCAGGCCGTATGCCTTTTGTGTGTTCCGATTTGCAAAATGGTATGACTTACTAGTATACATGTAATCAAGACAATTCCGGGATTGTAGTTCAAGCAGTAGGCCGTTAGTATGTTACGATTTGCAAAATGGAATGTCTTATTAGTATACATGTAATCAAGAATATCCCGGGACTTTAGTTCAAACAGTAGGCCGTTAGTATGTTCCGATTTGCACAATGGAATGACTTATTAATATACATGTAATCAAGAAAATCCTGGGATTGTAGTTCGAGCAGTAGGCCGTTAGTATGTTACGATTTGCAAAATGGTATGACTTACTAGTATACATGTAATCAAGAAAATCCTGGAATTATAGTTTAGGCCGTAGGCCTTTGGTGTGTTCCGGAAGGGCGCAGCCCTTCAAAAGTCTACTTCACTGAATCTAAGCCCCGTAGGGGCGAAATAATCCTCATCTCAGCTTTTTGCAACAGCAAGCACTTCCTTCCTGAATGCCTTCACCCAGCCGGGAATTGCATTGTAAAAGATGATCACAACACAAACCAGTATAACAAGGGTAAGTATAAGATTTATAATTCCCGGAAGCGCTGTGGCAGGCGAATAGACCATTGGCAGGTAGATATTCTTGATATTGAGTATTGCTGCCGTAATAGTTGTTACACCTACAAACAGCATTGGAACTATCGTTATCCAGGCATACCTTATCCTTCCCCGGTTAATCACAAAGGAAGTCCCGACAGCAAGGGCTATTGTTGCAAGCAGCTGATTAGCAGTTCCAAACATGGGCCATATTGTTGATACTGAGCCGGTATAAATAAAATAAGCCCATGCAAACACCACTATGCCGCTTGCAAGAAGATTACCGGGCAGCCAGTCTGTTCGCCCGAATGGCTTGTAAGCCCTTCCAAGTGCTTCCTGCAGAAGGAACCTTCCAATCCTTGTTCCCGCATCAATTGTTGTTAGGATGAAGAGAGCCTCGAACATAATGGCAAAATGGTACCAGTACGACATCAGGTGATCCATGCCGGGTATTGATGAAAAGATATAAGCCATCCCCACTCCCAACGATACAGCTCCTCCTGTCCTGCCGGCAATTTTCTCACCAACAGCCTGTGAAAGCTGATCGAGGTTGGATTCCGTAAATCCCATCGCATGAAGCTTTGGCAGAAGAGCCTGAAACTTTTCAACAGGTACATTTATCTGGAAATAATCAAGTGGCAGGAGGCTTGTTGCAGCTATAAGCGCCATTATACTTACTGCTCCTTCTGTTAGCATAGATCCAACTGCAATAACCTTTATATCAGACTCTTTCATTATCATTTTCGGTGTTGTCCCGGAGCTTACAAGCGAATGAAAACCCGAGATGGCGCCGCAGGCAATAGTAATGAACAGGTAAGGGAACAGCTTCCCCGGAATTATGGGACCTCCTCCCTTTGTGAACTCAGTAACTGAAGGCATCTTAATCTCCGGTGCAACAATTATAAGTCCTACAGCAAGCAGGCCAATGACTGTGATCTTCATTATAGAGCTCAGGTAATCGCGCGGAGAAAGCAGAAGCCACACGGGAAGCACAGATGCAAAGAATCCGTAGATGGCAATAAGTATTGTGAGAGTCTTGTGATCGAATGTGAACCATGATGCAAATTGCGATTCAGGTATATACCTTCCGAAAATAACTGCCATAACAAGCAATATGATTCCGATTACAGTTCCGTCAGCAGTTTTGCCTTTCCTTATTTTGAACATCCATACTCCCATGAACAATGCAATAGGTATTGTCATTGCAATAGTAAAGGTACCCCACGAACTTTCGGCCAGTGCATTTACGACCACAAGACCGAGCCCGGCCATTGCCACAATAATAATTATGATAATTGCAACGGATGTTGTAACCCCTCCCGTTCTGCTGATCTCAGTGCGTGCAATCTCAGCAAGCGACTTGCCATCGTGCTGCACCGATGCTGTCAGGATCACAAAGTCATGAACGGCTCCGGCAACAACAGCTCCAATGATCATCCAGAGAAAGCCCGGCATGAATCCGAACTGGGCTGCCAGTACCGGACCAACAAGCGGCCCTGCTCCGGCAATTGCAGCAAAATGATGGCCGAACAGCACCCATTTGTTCATCGGGTAATAATTCTGGCCGTCATATAACCTGTGAGCAGGTGTCTGTGCAAGATCATTGCGCACAGCAACCTTAGCTGCTACAAAGCTGAAATAGAACCTGTAGGCCAGGGCAAACAAGGCTACCGTCCCGATTACAAATGGCATGGCGTTCATAAAAGCTCAGTTCTTAAATGAATCGTCAAAATAGTCATTTCCCGAATTCTGACAAATGATTTTCTGATTGTTTATTTTGCCCTCGTGATCCTCTGGCTTATCGGCTGGTTGATTGTTATAGGAACCTGCTCTTCAATTGTTATGCAGGAATCGAGATGCAGAGCTTTAATGTCCGAAATGCATACAAGGCGCGACAGGCTGTGCAGTGTCAGTGTGAAGTTCTCACTGTTCGACAGGTTGTAATCGCGAGGCATTATTCTGTCGATAAGGACGAATTTGAAGTCGGCCGGAAGTTCATGCCGTTTCAGTGAATCATAGCTGCTTTGAAGCTTAATTTCCCCGGCATTAACCATATCCTCAAGCACCTCCCGAAAATAAAGGTTTATCTTCGGCTCCACCTTAAAACCAAGATTGAAATCAATCCTTACAAGAATACCCGGAATAATTTGTGTTACCTTGTATTCAAATGTATTGGGCTCATCTACAACATTCACATGCAGGAACCAGTATGTATCAGCCCTTTTCGGCTGCTTGTGAAAAATTGAATATATGATCTTTGATTCAACCTGGTCGATCCTGTTGGCTTTAATTATATAGACAAGATTTGTTGCTATACGCGGAACAGACTCATCTGCCGACAAATCCTTCAATGGTTCGATATATTTTTCAAGATTTGTGAATGTAACGTAGCGGTTTTTCAGCTTTCTGCCAAAATACCATCCGTACATTATGATAAAGAACACTGAAGCAACAAGAATTGTGAACCAGCCTCCATCGTTGAATTTATGAAGGTTTGCTATCAGGAAGCTGCTTTCAATTGTAAGGTAAACCATAAAAATTATCAGTACAAGCCTGTGATTGACACCTTTCTGATACAGGTAATATGTCAGCAGGAAGGTTGTCATAAGTTCAGTAAGGTTTATTGCAAGCCCATAAGCGGCTTCCATATTTGCCGAAGCCCTGAAGAAGATAACAACAAGACTGCAGGCAAACCACAGGTACCAGTTAACAAAGGGAAGGTAAACCTGTCCTTTAACATGAGTAGGATTGTGAACTCTCACCTTTGGCCACAGGTTAAGTGAAATAGCCTCCTTAACTATTGTAAATGAGCCGCTTATAATCGCCTGGCTGGCAATAATCGAAGCGGCAGTGGCAGCAATGATGCCCGGAATGAGAAACCAGGAAGGCATTATTGCAAAGAAGGGATTAACACCTGGCTCCGGCTTCCCATGCTCAAGCAGCCAGGCTCCCTGTCCGAAATAATTCATCAGAAGCGACACCTTTACAAAAAGCCAGGCTACCTGAATATTCGAACGTCCGCAATGTCCAAGATCAGCGTAAAGAGCCTCAGCCCCTGTTGTACAGAGAAAGACTGCTCCGAGCAAAACAAAGCCACCGGGGTATTCACTCAGCAGCCTGAAAGCATACACAGGGTTTACAGCCTTTATTATCTCAGGCATTTTAATAAAATGCAGAATGCCCATAACAGCAAGGATGCCAAACCACAGAACCATTAAAGGACCAAAGGAGCTGCCAACCTTGTTTGAGCCGAACTGTTGTATGAAAAACAGTATGGCAAAAATGAACAGTACTATTGGAACAACAGGAATCTCGGGATTAAGCAACCTCAATCCTTCAACTGATGATGTTACTGTAATAGCCGGAGTTATAACACCATCGGCCAGCAGGGCCGCTCCCCCAATCATTGTAAGAAGCGCCGCCCATGATGTCTTTCTGCGTATCAGCGCAAACAGCGAAAGTATGCCGCCTTCTCCGTTATTGTCAACCCTGAGGGCAATTATTATATACTTTGTAGTTGTTTGCAGTGTGAGTGTCCAGAAAATGCACGAGAGGGAACCATAAATAAGAAGGTCATTGAATTCAGCTCCACCGCCAACTATTGCCTTCATCACATATAAGGGGCTGGTCCCGAGATCACCGAACACAATGCCAAGAGTTACAAGGACACCTGCTGCTGACAACTTTTTAATATCCAGATGTTTTTCCGTACCTTCCATAAATAATAAATGACAATCCCGGTTTAGCTCAAATAGAAAAACAGACAAATATAACAATAAATATCCTCAGAACAGCATTGAATTGCGGGCCTTCCAGCTGATATAAAGCTCTACTACCTTGTTGTAATTGTCAATTCCCTGGGCCACATTATTTCCCTTCAGATATGCATCATAAACCTTTTCGTGTGCTTTTTCCATTGCTTCATTCTGAATGCCATAGTAATACTGCTGCCTGAATCTCAGCTCTTCAAGCACCCTGCTGTCAAGGCTTTCCAGATAAGCTCCGTAATCGTCAAGGTATTGTGCATCCTCAAAAAAATAGAGCATTAGGCAGAAGGCTGCGGAATACCTGAGTTTCTGATCCTCTGACCCTGAACAAACAAGGTATGAAACAAGGTTGGCATCAGCTTCTCCGCCAACGCCGAACTGATGCGCTTTCTCATGGGCCAGGAGAAAGGGATACTCCATAGGCAGGATTTTCTTGTTGAGGTTTATCTCATTGAAAAAAGGACCGAAATAGCCGCTGATACCGAATTTAGCAATTAAATTACTGAATATCATTTTTTTAGGCCTTCGGGAACCATTCGGGTATCTTATATCTGTCAGTGAAGCATGCTCTGAATATGACTTTTCCACAGCAGAATCTATCTCAGGGTAGTTGTCATGCAAAATACTGCAGTAATTATTGTTTACCAGCGATATAATCGAATCGAGAGAAGACCTGAAAACTTCTTCATCCACTTCGCTCAGCTCAAAACCAATGCGTTTGTTAAGGTCAGGTCGGAAATAATTGAAGCCCCAGGATAAATAAAACCATATAAGCATAAGGGCAAGGATTTGTCCTGACCGGAGTAGGAATAGCCTGAAGCTTATTTTTTTCAGAAGTATAGCGGCAATGGCAGCGATAAGTATCAGAACAGATACTGCCCAGAAAACATCCCATAATGAAAAGGGCAATAAACCGCTCAGAGAAGAAAGTGAAGCTGCAATAAGCGGGTAGAGGCCGTCAGAATATACCCGTTCGGTAATATCCGGGAAATGAAGTGCAAGACGTGTCAGAAAAACAACAAGCGCTGCAATTATAAAGGGCCAGCCTTCTTTAATTATACTTTTGACTTTCAGCATATTATTCTAATAATGTCAGATACAAATATCTCCCCGCAGGTTTTAAACAAACTGATTTATTTTATGTTGTGGAAAGAATCTGCAAATGTAAATAATTGTATCTTTACTTAAGTCACTATCCTGCAAATGACTGATCTTAAACAGACTTACAGTCCAGGTTCAGCATCGTCAAAGGCCATAGTTGTTCTATTGCCCTTAATCTTTTGCAGCGTCTTCTCTGCCGATGCACAGTCTCTGGCTGAAAAGAAAATCACTCTGCTCTTCATTGGCGATATCATGGGTCACGAAGAACAGATCTGGTCAGCAGAAAACAGGTCAACTCACACTTTCAGCTACGATACAGTTTTCAGTTTTATAAAGCCCGAAATAGAGGAGGCCGATATTGCAATTGCAAATCTTGAAGCTCCATTGGGCGGCAGACCATATTCAGGCTACCCTGCTTTCAGCTCTCCTGATGCCCTGGCTGTCGCCTGTAAAAATGCAGGGATCGATTGTCTTGTAACAGCAAATAATCACTCGGCCGACAGGAAGGAAGACGGAATACTTCACACCCTTCATGTCCTTGACAGTCTGGGAATTCCACACACAGGCACTTTCTCTGACCAGGCAGAAAGAAAAGCTTTGAATCCACTGATTATTGAAAAAAACGGCATTACCCTGGCATTGCTGAATTATACTTACGGGACAAACGGAATCAGTGTGAACAAACCTGTAATTGTAAACACTATTGAAAAAAGTGTAATCGAGAAGGATCTTGCAGCTGCCAGACAGAAAAATCCGGATTTAATTATCGTCTTCATTCATTGGGGGACGGAGTATGATACGGTACCTTCTTCAAAACAATATGAGACCGGAAATTTCCTGTTTGAAAACGGTGCTGACCTTGTAATAGGCTCTCATCCTCATGTTCTGCAGAAGATGATCTGGGAGAAGAATGCAGGAACCGGACGTGGCAGGCTAACAGTATTCTCCCTTGGCAATTTTGTTTCTAACCAGAGGAAAAGGCATACCGACGGTGGTGCCATTGCCAGGATAGAGATCACAAAAAGAAATGGTTCTGCATTAATTACTGACGCTGATTATTACCTGACCTGGGTATATACTCCCATAGTGAATTTCAGGAAGAACTTCTACATTTTGCCCTGCTCCAGGTTCGAGAACAAAGCTTCATTTTTCACCGATACTGCCCAGTATAAAATGATGAAGTCATTCATTAACGACTCACGCTTACTGCTTTATAAACAGAATGTTAACTTCAATGAAATGATCTATAACGGCTCTTCCTGGCTGTTATTTCACTAACAGTAAAACTTGATAATAACACCTTTTTAAGATTTTTTATTACTGTTTGCTGCAATTAATCCGGAATTTTAAATAGTATTGCATACAGAATACGTTCCATACAAATAAAACCGGGCTTACACATGGACAATTCAATAGCAATACTATCGGTTACGGCAGTTTCCCTGGGCTTCATTCATACTCTCCTCGGGCCTGACCATTACCTTCCGTTTATAGTCCTGAGCCAGGCAAAGAACTGGTCGCTCAGAAAAACAATGTGGATAACATTTTTCTGCGGAATAGGTCATGTTCTGAGCTCTGTATTGCTTGGAATGGCAGGCATACTTGTCGGCGTCTCTGTAAGCAGGCTTGTTGACGTGGAATCATTCAGGGGAAATATAGCAGCCTGGCTGTTTATTGCCTTTGGACTGGTATACCTCATAATTAGTATCCGCAACCTTGTAAGGAAGAAGAAACACACTCACTCACACTTTCATCTGGGAGGAGAGAAACATATACACGAACATAATCACCAGGATGAACATACGCATATACACCAGACTGATGTTGTCAGCACAACGCCATGGATTCTGTTCCTAATTTTTGTTTTTGGCCCCTGTGAACCTCTTATTCCGATACTTATGTATCCGGCTGCCGAAAACAATATAGGCGGTACAATTCTTGTTTCAGTCCTCTTTTCAGTTGTGACAATTGCGACAATGATGACGATTGTCCTGGCCTTCAAGCTGGGACTCAGCAAGATAAACCTCAAGCCTGTAGAGAAATACAGTCATGTGATTGCCGGTGGAATGATCCTATTCTCAGGGCTTGCCATACAATTCCTGGGCTTGTAGCTTATTGTGAAACGGGTCTGTTTTCCTGTATAAAACCTTAACAGGGTTCTCTTTATTCTAATTAAATGTTAGCTTTGCATATATTTTACTGTAATGAATTACGACTATAATACACAGCGAAAAAGGATGGCGCTGCCAGAATATGGCAGGAACGTGCAGAGAATGGTTGACCATGTTAAAACCCTGAAGGACAGGGACGAAAGAAACAGGGCAGCCAAGACTGTCATCCAGGTGATGGGAAACCTCAATCCACATCTGCGCGACATAGGTGATTTCAAGCACAAGCTGTGGGACCATCTTTCAATAATCGCTGAACTTGATCTTGACATTGATTCTCCATATCCTGCACCTGAAGCATCAAAACTCGTTGAGAAACCGAATACAATACCATACTCACAGGGAAATATAAGATGGCTGCATTACGGAAGGATAATTGAACTAATGATCAAGGCTGCATGCGATCTTGAAGAAGGTGAAGAAAAGGAATACCTTACTACACTCATCGTCAACCAGATGAAAAAATCATACATCACATGGAACAGAAGCCAGGTTCCCGATGAAGTGATAATAAATGACATGAAGCTGCTTTCACGTGGCAGGTTGAAGATGACCGAAGGTGTGAAAATACTCGAAGTAAGGGAGCTGATGCCTCAGCCAAAGAAAAAACCACAGGGCAAACCACAGCACAAGCAGTCAAACAAACAACAGTACAACAAGAAGAAAAATTACGGCAGACGCTGATTTTTAAGCTGCCGCCTGATCCATTATTATTGCAGAATCTTGTATCAGCAGGTTTCTGTTAATCCTTGTACTACTTTCGCCTGAAAAATATTTTGGTCAGATGTTTCCTGAAACCTCTGCCAATTTGTCAAATTATACCTCTTGGCAAAAATTTTGATCAATTGATTTATATTAATGTGAAACTGTGTTAATGATGATGAAGAAAAAGCATAAAACCGAAGAAGAGGAAGTAAAGTCCAACAGCACAGAAACAGCTGATAATAAACAAAATACAAATACATCAACAGAGCAGAACCTGCAGCAGGAAAACGGAAACGCTCCAAACGGGGAAGCCGGACAGGAAACAAGTCCGGGCCAGGCTGAAGCCGGTGCAACTGACAAGACTGCCCTGGAACTTAAAGAAACACTTGCTAAACTGGCAGAAATGCAGGATAAATATATCCGCCTTTCTGCTGAATTTGACAACTACCGTAAAAGGACCCTCAGGGAAAAAATGGATCTCTCCAAATTTGCCACTGAGGAAATACTCCTGAAGATAATTCCGCTGATGGATGATTTTGACAGGGCTCTGCAACACATGGAAGATGGAACAGACTGTACAGCAATGAAAAGCGGCATTGATCTGATCTACACAAAATTCAGTGAGTTCCTGAAACAAAACGGAGTGAAGGAAATAGAAGCCCTGAACGGCAGCTTCAATGTTGATATACATGAGGCAGTTGCCAAGGTTCCTGTAAGCGAAGAGGAAAAGAAGGGAAAGGTTGTTGACGTGGTTCTTAAAGGCTACTTCCTTCAGGATAAAGTTATCAGGTTTTCAAAAGTAGTTGTAGGTGAATAAGTCAGAATCCACACTGTATTGAGTGGCTTATCTTAAACAATTGACATGACGGGAAAAAGAGATTATTACGAGATTCTGGGTGTTTCAAAGAATGCCACCAAAGAAGAAATCAAAAAGGCTTATCGTAAACAGGCTTTAAAATTTCATCCCGACAAGAATCCGGGAGACAAGAAGGCTGAAGAGAATTTCAAGGAAGCTGCAGAAGCCTACGAGGTTCTGAGTGATGAAGATAAGAAAGCCCGTTACGACCGCTATGGTCATGCCGGTATGGGCAACTCAGGAGGTTATGGCGGACATACAATGACAATGGACGATATTTTCTCCTCCTTCGGTGATATTTTCGGTGATGCCTTCGGAGGCTTCGGTGCATTCGGCGGAGCCCGCAGGGGAAAAAGAGTGAACAAGGGAACAAACCTGAGGGTGAAAGTAAAGCTCAACCTTCAGGAGATTGCTGCCGGCTGTGAGAAAAAGATCAAAGTCTCAAAATATACTACATGCGATACCTGCGGCGGTACAGGAGCTGCAGATTCATCAAGTGTTTCAGACTGTTCCACCTGCCATGGTTCGGGACATGTCACACGCATAACAAATACAATGCTCGGACAGATGCAGACAACTTCGGTCTGTCCTGCCTGCGGAGGCGAGGGTAAAACAATCACAAAAAAATGCACCTCATGCTATGGCGAAGGTATTGTTCAGAAGGAAGAGGTAATTAAGATCAACATTCCCGCCGGTGTAAGCAAGGGAATGCAGATGTCGGTTTCAGGAAAAGGAAATGCTCCGCGAAGAGGGGGCGTTAACGGCGACCTTCTTGTTGTAATTGACGAAGATGAACATCCTGAGCTTATCAGAGAAGGCAATGACCTGATATACAACCTGTTCATTAGCATCCCTGATGCAGTTCTCGGAACACATGTTGAAATACCTACTGTTGATACAAATGTTAAAATAAAGATAGAACCCGGAACACAACCGGGCAGAATATTGCGGCTCAGGGGTAAAGGACTCCCCGAAGTGAACGGATATGGCCGCGGTGATCTTCTTGTTAATGTGAATGTATGGATACCTAAAAATCTTAACCGTGAAGAACTTAAGGTTTTTGAGAAATTCAAAGAATCAGATTCATTCACTCCGGCTCCCGATAAAAATGACAAAGGCTTTTTTGAAAGAATGAGGGGCTATTTTGAGTAAGACTTACTTTTAATATATTTACAGGTAATAAATCATCGTTAAACAATACTCTTAATGGCTCTTTTCGAAGCAACAAATGTATCCAAGCAGTATGGTAATCAGCTGGCTCTGGATAATGTAAGTATTGCCGTGCCCAAACAAAGCATTTATGGTTTGCTTGGTCCGAACGGCGCCGGCAAAACAACCCTTATAAGGATAATAAACCAGATCACAGGACCTGATACCGGTGAATTATTTCTTGACGGGAAGAAACTCCGCCCTGAAGATGTTCAGCTAATTGGATATCTTCCCGAAGAAAGAGGCTTGTATAAAAAAATGAAGGTTGGAGAACAGGCTCTGTACTTCGCCCAGCTAAAGGGCCTCTCAAAGCAGGAAGCCATGCGCAGACTGAAGTACTGGTTCAAAAAACTTGACATAATCGACTGGTGGGGCAAGAAGGTCGAGGAACTGTCAAAGGGAATGGCCCAGAAAGTCCAGTTTATAACAACAGTCCTTCACGAACCAAAACTGCTGATCTTCGATGAACCATTTACAGGGTTCGACCCTGTAAATGCGAATCTGATAAAGAATGAGATCCTTTTCCTCAGGGAAAGAGGCGCCACAATTATCTTCTCAACGCACAACATGGAATCGGTCGAGGAGCTGTGCGATGACATAACCCTTATAAACAAGGCTAAAACAATACTCCAGGGCAGTGTGAATGAGATCAGGGGAAAGTGGGCTGCTAATGAATACGACCTAGTGTTCGAAGGCAATATTACAATTGAGGGGAACTCACATTATTCAATCCTCAACAGGAAGTTTGAAAATAATAAGAGCCTTGTACGCCTTAAAACTACTTCCGATATATCTACAAATGATCTGCTTCATACAGCGATCAAAGCAGGATCAGTGCTGTCATTCAATCCTGCCCTGCCATCGATGAATGAAATATTCATAAGGGTTGTTGAAGCCCGGAACTGATCATTTACAAACCCCGAAAACAACTGTATATGAACAAGATATCCGTCATTATAAAGCGTGAATACATCACCAGGGTCAGGAAAAAGTCCTTCATAATCATGACAATCCTCGCACCCCTACTCATGGCTGCCATTGTAATACTGCCAACAGTACTTATGATGAACCAGAAAGGCGATCATAAAAAAATTGCCGTAATCGAGGAAAATACAGATCTATTCAAGGGTGTGATTAAAAACACACAGGATGCAGAATTCGTCTATCTGCCAAATACAAGCTTTGACCAGCTGAAGGATTCCATTTATAAAAAGGTCTATTACGGTGTACTTTACATTTCCCCAGAGGTAGTTACTGTACCGAACGCAATACAACTTATATCTGAAAAACAGCCTCCTATCGGCCTCCTTGAACATATTGAGCGTTCACTCGAAAAGGAAATAGAGAAACAGAAGCTTGTTGCCTACAACATTGGCAACCTCGACGAGATAATGAAGAACATCAACACCGAAGTGTCAGTCCAGACAAAGAAGATCGATGAAACCGGTGAAGTAAAAGAAACAAGCACAGGCATTGCCATGGCACTTGCCTATATCTTCGGATTACTTATGTACATGCTTGTATTCATCTTTGGTTCACAGGTGATGCGCGGCGTGATTGAGGAAAAAACAAGCAGGGTCGTTGAAGTAATAATTTCTTCTGTCAAACCTGTCCAGCTTATGATAGGCAAGATAGTTGGGATAGCACTTGTTGGCCTGACTCAATTCCTGATCTGGGTCTTCCTGACTGCCGGAATTGCAACTGCTGCCAAGTCGCTTATTTTTGATTCGGGAAGCAGCAAAACTGAAATCATGCAGTCAATGCCGCAGAACATAATGTCAGATAATATGGCGCAGGGAGCGACAGCATCGGTAAACAGCGAGGATCTTTCACCTGAGCTTAAGGAATTTTCAAAGATGTTCGACAGCGCGCTAAACCAGCCATGGC
>ENA-UOWG01002048-UOWG01002048.1-activated-sludge-metagenome-genome-assembly--contig:-NODE-2048-length-18245-cov-7.666190_pt1 | contig 18245 bp, 15 predicted proteins | sample MGYA00238147_ERZ761563 | MGnify/ENA primary metagenome ERZ761563 (study PRJEB28884, sample SAMN05720216) | anaerobic digester metagenome | isolation source: active sludge of municipal... | reverse complement strand
CTTCTCCGTCCAGAGCTTCAGCCTCGACTACTACGCCAAGCGCGTCGTCGACTACGAGGATATCTCGCGTCGCCTCTCCTCCTGCGAGTCGCTCCGAGCCATCGGCCGCAAGCTCGGGCTGTCCTGCGGCTCGGTGTCCAACCGCATCTCGCGGGCTAGTCGCCGGGCCATAGGCGCCGAGCCGCGGCTCGCCGCGAGCCGCCATCGAAGTACGCGGCGGCCGGAGCGGGGGGGATTACGGGGAAGCATGCTCGTTACGGCGGGTACACGAGCGAAGCAGGCTTCTAGCAGGAACGCTCGCTAGCGATGAAGGTGACGCTTTCAATGCTGGTGCCCGATGGGAAGGGTGGGGAGCGGGGAGAGGGAACCTCCCGAAGGTTCCCCTCCCCGCATCACCCATCATGCACTACAAGGTTCGAGGCAGTTCACTAGCGGTCCGCGTCGCGCCGCCTGAGCGCGGCGGATTCCTGGGGGAAGAGGAGGCCGAAGGCGTCCATGGCAATCTGGAGCTCCTCGTTGGTCGGCACGACGAGGATGGTCACGGGCGACCAGGGGGCGGAGACGACGCCCTCGGCCCCGCCGTTCGCCGCGTTGCGCTCGTAGTCCATCACGATGCCGATGTTCTCGAGCCGGTGGCAGATGCGCTCGCGCATCGCGACGCCGTACTGGCCGACGCCGCCGGTGAAGACGATGGCGTCGAGCTTGACGAGCTCGGCGGCGTAGGCGCCGATGTAGCGCCGCGCGCGGTGCGCGTAGGCCTCGAGGGCCTCGGTCGCGTTCTTGTTGCCCGCCTTGGCCGCCGCCTCGACGTCGCGCAGGTCGTTGGAGACGCCCGAGAGGCCCAGGAGGCCGCTCTTCTTGTTGAGCAGGGAGGAGATATCCTTCGAGCTCATGCCGCGCTCCTCGAGGAAGCCCAGGATGGCCGGGTCGAGATCGCCCGAGCGCGTGCCCATGATCAGTCCCTCGAGGGGGGTGAAGCCCATCGAGGTGTCGATGGAGCGGCCGTTGGCTATGGCCGTGATGGAGGCCCCGTTGCCGAGGTGGCAGGTGATGAGGTTCGTGTTGTCGGGGTGGCGCTTGAGCAGCTCGAGGGCGCGGCCCGCGACGAAGCGGTGGCTCGTGCCGTGGAAGCCGTAGCGCCGGATCCGGTACTTGTCGTAGAGCTCGCGGGGCAGGCCGTAGAGGTAGGCCGCGGGGGGCATGGTCTGGTGGAAGGCCGTGTCGAAGACCCCCGCCTGGGAGCGGCCGGGCAGGAGGCGCTCCGCCTCGCGGATGCCCGTGATGTTGGCCGGGTTGTGCAGGGGCGCGAGCTCGACGTTCCGCTCGAGGGCGGCCATCACCTTCTCGTCGATCACGACCGAGGAGGCGAACTCCTCGCCGCCGTGCACGACGCGGTGGCCGACGCCGTCGATCTCGCCGAGGCCCTTCAGTATCCCGGCCCTGGGATCGACGAGGGCGGCGCCGACCGCGGCCATGGCCTCGGCGTGGCTCGGGAAGGGCCGCTCCTCCTTGATCTCCCCCGCGGGCGACTTCTGGGAGATGAGGCCCTTGGCCTCGCCGATCCTCTCCACGAGGCCCTTGCCCAGGCTCCGCCGCTCGGGCATGAGGAAAACCTCGTATTTAAGCGACGAGCTGCCGCAATTGAGCACCAGGATGCGCTTGTCGGATGAAGACATTTTCCCCTGCCTCGTCTCTGGGGCCTTCGCGTCGGGCGCTACCGGGCTCCGCCGACCATGATAGGCCCAAGCGCTCGGACGGGCAAGACGGAATACGCGAGTAACCGGGAGGGGTGCCCCGAAGCCTGTTGCCTTTAAAGGCTCAGCGCGGCGCGGGAAGCGGCTCGAGGGCGGCGAAGGCGGCGATGAAGAAGCGCAGGCCCCGGTAGCCGAGGGCGGGATCGAGGGCGGCCTCGGCCAGGACTATGGCGGCCGCGCTGTCGGAGCGCTCGAGGATGAGGCGCGAGATCGGCACCCCGTCGGAGGGCTCGGCGAGGAGGCGGGACAAGGCCGCCGCGAAGGCGCCCGGCTCGAGGCCCCTCTCGGCCGCCGCGTCCCCGAGGAGGGCGAGGCCCGCGGCCTCGTCCTCCATGAAGGCCGCGTACATCGTGTAGAAGCGGGGCATCATGCCCAGTATCGCGGCGGTCGAGAGGAGTATCTCGTCGCTCGCGAAGCGGGGCTGGCTCGCCCGCCGGAGGCAGGCGACGAGGGAGGGGACCGATTCCGAGCTGCCCAGGAGCTCGAGGGCGTAGGCCGCGGCGATGCGGACCCGGGGATTGTCCGTCCGGGCGAGGAGCTCCTCGACGAGGGGGATGCTGCCCCGGTCCCCGAGCCGCGCCAGGGCCACCACGGCCGAGCCCTGGAGCATGTAGTCCTGGCCGTGCACCGCCGCGCGGAGGGCGGGCAGGGCGGCGGGGCAGGGCTTCTTCCCGAGGACCCGGGCCGCCACGTAGGCCGTCGTGTAGGGCTGCCGCTCGACCTCGGCCAGGAGGGCGAGCTCGGCCTCGGGGCAGAGCCAGGGCATCTTCTCGAGGGCGAGGATGGCCTCCATGCGCACGTCGAAGCGCGGCGAGCCGAGGTAGCCGAGGATCTCGCGCTGGGTCCGCGCCAGGGCCGCGCTCCGGCGCCGGCCGGCCCTGGTGCCCAGCTCGTGGATGAGGCGGATCTCCTCCTCCGGGGCCGCGCTCCGGTCGAGCCGCTGGAGGAGGCCGAAGGAGGCCAGGTCGCGGATGGAGAAGATGACGCCGAGGGACTCGCGCACCGTGGCCGAGCCGAGGGTCTGCAGGCGCGCCGCGCGGAAGAGCAGGCCGATGATGCCGGCGAGGAGGACCCCGTAGAAGACGCGGTAGGCGAGGACGGGGCCGAGGCCCGCCGCGCCCAGGAGGTCGAGGGCGACGCCCCCGAGTCCCGCGCCGAGCGAGCCGCCGAGGCCGTAGGCGATGAAGTAGAGGACCCCGAGGTCGAGCATGCGCGCGGGGCCCGCCAGGGCGAAGAAGTAGGTCTGGCCGACGTTCTCCTCGCCGTTGAAGCCGAAGGCGGAGAGGAAGTTGACGAGGACGAGGAAGAGGGCCACCGCGGCGCCGCCGGCGGGGCCGGCCAGGACGAGGGGGACGAGGCTCAGGGCGGAGGCCGCGGTATAGATCACGTAGAGGGGCTTGGCCCCGAGGCGGTCGACCAGGAGGCGGGTGAGCAGGCCCATGGCGAGGGTGCCGAGGCTGCCGACGAGGGAGTAGGCCATGACCGCGTCGTCGCCCTGGCCGAAGACCTCCTTGGCGTAGACCGGGAGGAAGGAGCGGGCCATGCCCGAGACGAAGGCCAGGCCCGCGTAGACGCCGATGAAGGAGCGGAAGTGGCGGTCGCGCATCGCCTCGACCGAGGCGCGCCATACGCTCGTGGAGGCCGAGGGCCGGTAATCCTCGGGCTCGGGGGCGCGGAGGAGGTATGCCGAGCCGACGAGGCCCATCGCGATGCCGACGGCTATCGCCGCGACGTAGAGGGCGGGGCTCGCGCTCCGGCCCAGGAGGAGGGCGACGGCGAGGTTGGCCCCGAGGCCGGCGAGGGAGCCGACGATCGAGACGGTGACGAGGAAGGCCCCCTTGTCCTGGCGCCTGGAGCCCGCGCCGCCTTCCGAGAGGAGGGCGAGGACGGGATTGTTGCCGATCAGGCCCACCCCGCGGAAGAAGTTGAAGAGGGCCGCTCCCGCGAGGATGAGGCCGAAGGCCGCGCCGGGGGCCCCCGCGGCGAGCAGGAGGGGGGAGGCGAGGACGGGGAGCATGGCCAGGTGGCGGGCCACCCAGGCCCAGCCGAAGACGCCCACGATGGACCTGCGCCGCACGAGGCGCTTGCCCAGGGGGAGGAAGAAGAAGGTCACGTAGCCGAGGGCGTTGAGGACGCCGACGAGGACCTTGGAGGCCCCGAGGGAGAGGGCGAAGAGGGTGAGGAAGCTGCCCGAAAGGAGGGTGAAGGAAGCCGAATTCAGGGCGTTGAAGGCGTAGAAGTCTTCGCGCGCCCGCTTGAGCGACGCGGGCGAGAGTAGGGCCATGGGGCCAGTATAGATGAAGGCGGGCCGGCGACGCTAGGCTGGCCGCCTTGAGGAGGAAGGCCCCTTCCGATAGAATGGGCGCCCATGATCCGCATCGGCCTGTCCTCCACCGCCCTCCTCTCGCGGGAAGCCCGCGGCTTCCTGCGCGTGGCCGCGGCCGCGGGCTTCGACGCGGTCGAGTGGGGAAGCGAGGCCCACGCCCCGGGCGAGGACCCGAAGGCCGCCGACGATCTCATGATCGACACCCTCCGAGCCGGCCTGACGATAGCCTCCTACGCTCCCCTCTACCGGGCGGGCTCGGACGGGGGCTTCAACGCCCGCTTCGGCGCGGTCCTGGAAGCGGCGGCCCGGCTGCAGGCCCCCTACATCCGCATCTTCGCGGGCCAGAGTCGGCCCGCGGGCCGCCGTCGCCGGCCTCCCGCCGAGGATCCCGGCCTCGAGCCCCTGGCCGCCGAGCTCCGGCGCCTGGGCGACCTGGCCGCCGAGCGGGGCCGCAGCCTCTGCATTTGCCCCTGTCCCGATACCTGGGCGGATAGCTACGAGGCGGCCTCGGCCCTCGCCGCCGCGGCGGGGCACCCCTTCGTGTCCCTGGCCTGGGAGCCGCTCCCGGGGGCCTCCGACGAGGCGGCGAGCGCGGCCCTCGAGGCCGCGGGCCGCGGCGTCCGCCTCATCATGGCGCGGAAGCTCGGCCGCGACGGGGCGGCCGGCCGCCTCGCCGACGACGAGGCGCACTGGCGCCGCCGCCTGGCCGCCTTCAAGGCCGCGGAGTCCGATTCCAAGATGGGGAGCTTCGTCATCCTCGGCGCGGCGCGGGTCGGGGCCGAGCCGGGCGACGACCTGCCCGGCCTCGAGGAGGACCTGCGCTTCCTCAAGGGCCTGGCCGCCGAGCTCGAGGGGCCGGCGCGGCGCCCCGGCGCCTAGGCGATCACTCGTCTCGGCCGGGGCCTCGGCCTCCGGCGCGCTCCTCGGCCTTGGCCGAATCCCAGAGCTCGTCCATCGCCGCCATGTTCTCGGCCGCGAGGGCCAAGCCCCGCGCCGCCATGCCCTTCTCGACGCCGCGGAAGCGGCGGCAGAATTTCTCGACCGCCCCGTGGAGGGCGAGGCTGGGGTCGACGCCGAGGAAGCGGGAGAGGTTCACCGCGCTGAACAGGAGGTCGCCGAGCTCCTCCTCGAGGGCGGCCTTGTCCCCGGCGGCGGCCGAGGCCTCGCAGGCCTCTTCGGCCTCCGCGAGCTCCTCGCGGGCCTTGGCCCAGACCGCCGCCGGCTCGACCCAGTCGAATCCGGCCTTTGCCGCCTTCTTCTGCACCTTGTTGGCCCGCTCGAGAGGCGGCAGGGCGCGGGGCACCGCGTCGAGGATCGAGTCCTTGGCCCTCCGGCCCTCGACCTTCTCCTTGATCTCGTTCCACTGCCTGAGCACCGCGTCGGGGGTGGCGGCCTCGGCCTCGCCGAAGACGTGGGGATGCCGGCGCACGAGCTTGGCCGAGATGGAGTCGAGGGAGTCGGCGACCGAGAACGCGCCTCCCTCCTCGTGCATGTACGCGATCATCGTGGCCAGGAGGTAGAGGTCTCCCGCCTCCTCGCGCACGTGCTCGGCGTCGCCCTCGCCGATGGCCTCGACGAGCTCGTAGGCCTCCTCGACGACACTGCCCCGCAGGCTCGAGGGCGTCTGCTCCCGGTCCCAGGGACAGCCGTCGGGGGCCCGCAGCCGGGCGACGATGGCATAGAGCCTCCCGAAGGCCTCCCCCGCCCGCCTTTCCGCCCCTTCCCCTCCCGCCGTTCCGTCGCGCTCGCCCATATCCGGCCACCTCGCTGCCGGATACTAGCACGGAGGGCAGCCCGGCGCCCAGGCGCGCCGGCCGGCCGGCCGGGCTCCCGCCTCCGATGCGCTTTTTATTAACGGGCGTTTTTGCGTATACTTACTCCATGGCTTCGGACGAAGGCCCGGGCGAGAAGAAGCGGATACTCCTCCTCTCGGGCGACGCCTCCCTCCTCGAGCGCCTCTCAGGAGCCCTCGCTTCCCTGGGCGAGTCCCTGGGGCTCGCCGCAGGCGCCGTAGAGGCGGCCGGAGCCTCCCTCCTCCTCCTCGACCTCGACTACCTGGAGCGCGGGAAGGCCTGCCTCGACTTCGACGGCCAGGGTCCCCCCCTCGTCCTCGTCCTCCCGGGCCGGGTCGGGGACTACGACTTCGCCTCCTGCATCGGCAAGCGCATCGTCGGCTTCATGCGAAGGGAGTTCTCCCCCTCCGAGGCCGGCGCCGTCCTCGCCGCCGCCCTCGGCCGGGTCGAGGAGGCGCGGCGCCTCCGTGAGGAGGCCCGCCGCTTCGTCACCTTCGTCAACGCGAGCCCCGACCTCCTCATCATGATCGACGAGGAGGGCACCTACCTCGAGGTCTTCTCCGCCGACGAGGCCGTCCTCCTCTCCAAGCCCGAGCGGCTCCGGGGCCGCACGATACGCGAGCTCTTCCCTCCCGAGCTCGCCGAGGACCTCATGGCCCTCGTCCTCAGGGCGACGAGGGGCGAGATGGGCGGCATGATCGAGTACGAGCTCGAGGTCCTCGGGGGCCTGCGCTGGTTCGAGGGCCGGGCCGCCCCCGCCGGCCTCGGTCCCGGCGGCAAGCGCATCGCCATGTACGAGGCCCGGGACATCACGGAGCGCAAGGCCACCGAGGCCGCCCTCAGGCGGGCCCTCGACGAGAAGAACATGCTCCTGCGCGAGCTCCAGCACCGGGTCAAGAACAACCTCGCCATGATCTCGAGCCTCTGCTCCCTCGAGATGGACCGGATCGGCGAGGGAGCGGAGAGCGAGGCCCTCGGCCGGGTCCAGGACCGGATCCGCGCCATGGCCCTCATCTACGACATGCTCTACCGCTCGGAGGGCCTCATGGACGTCGAGCTCTCCGACTACCTCAGGCGCCTCCTCGAGAGCTTCCGCGAGGGCTACCTCGGCGGGCCGGGGATCGAGGTCGAGCTCGTCGAGGAGCTCGTGCCGGCGAGGCTCGAGCTCAAGCGGGCGGTGCCCCTCGGCATCATCGTCACGGAGCTCACCACCAACGCCCTCAAGTACGCCTTTCCCGGGGGCCGCGCGGGCAGTATCTCCGTCTCCCTCCGATCCGAAGGCGGCCGGGCCTCCCTCGCGGTCGAGGACGACGGGGTCGGCATGGCGGTTTCCCGAGGGGGGGAGGACTCCCCCGGCACGGGCCTGCGCCTCGTCGAGCTCCTCGCCGAGCAGATCGGCAGCCGGCTCGAGCGGGGGCCGGGGCCGGATGGGCGGGGACTGCGCTGCTCCTTGGAGCTCGACCTATCGCCGAGCGAGCCCTGAGCCCGTCCTCGGGGCGCGGCCGGGCCCGCGGAGCCTCAGTCGACTATCTCGTATTTCCCCGCCAGGGCCGCGATGGCCGACTTGTCCTCCAGGCCGAGCTTGCGGTAGGCGCGCGAGAGGGAGTTGCGCACCGTGGACTCGCTCACGCCGCACTCGAAGGCGATCTGCTTGAGCATCCTGCCCTCGGCCACCGCCTTGACGTAGACGCATTCGGCCGCGGAGAGGCCTCGCTCGCTCAGGGAGTAGCGGGGCTTGGGTTCCTTGAGGTAGACGGCGAGCTTCTCCTGGAAAGCCAAGTAGAGGAAGAGGAGGAAGGCGGAGATGAAGAAGAGGGGCGTCAGCGTGTAGAAAAGGCCGCGGCCGGTCCTGAGGGCGGTGAAGAGCTCGCAGCCGTAGAGGTAGCCGAGGCTCGCGAGGAATTTGGGGACGCGATGCCGCTCGTAGAAGCCGAGGCGGAACAGGAGGATGACGCCCATGCTGAAGAAGCCGAGGCCGTAGAAGGACTCGTGGGTCGTCATGAAGGGCAGGGGCGTCAGGGCGAACATGATGATCGGCTGGTACCAGACGAGGAAGGGGACGTAGGCGCTCGCGACGAAGAGGGCGCTCATGATGAAGAGCGTGATGGCCTGGAAGTCGAGCAGGACTGAGAGCAAGGTCCCCCCCTCCTTCGAGAGCACCCGATAGACGTTGAAGCAGCCGGCCAGGAGGAAGACGATCGCCCAGAAGAAGCCCGTGGCCCTCAGCTGCTGTCTCATTCCCAGTACCCGCGGAGGGCTGCGTCGAGGCCGAGGATCTCGTCCATTTCCGGGGCGGGGATCGCCTCGACCTGGGACCTGAGGCTCCGGAGGAGGGCCTCGGCGTCCCAGGCGCCCGCCCCGAGGGGATTGTACCTGCCCGCGGCCCGGTCGGCCGCCAGGTCCTTCTTGTAGCCCGCGATCATGACGATGGCGAGGAGCTTCATGCCTCGGGCGATGAGCGCGGGATCGCCCCCGTCGAAGGAGGCTATGGAGGAGAGGCGGGCGAGGACGTCGTAGTCGTCCGACTCGGCGTGGTCGAAGAGCTCGCGGGCCGGCCCGGAGGCCCCGCCCAGCACGAAGACCGCGAGGTGGGCCAGGGCGCAGCGCTCGGGGGCGCGGCAGCCCGCGAGGAAGGGCAGGGCGCCGATGAGCTTGGCGGTCGGATTGCCAGCGAAGGCTTCCGCACGGCTCCGGTCCATCGCGAAGCCTGAGGCCATGGTCGCGGAGAGGCGTTTCCAGGTCGCGTGGGTGAAGCGGTTCTTCGGCATGCTGTCTCCCTTGCCGGGCTATCATAGCATCGGGCTGAGCGGCGTCAAGTTTGCCGATCGGGGCCGCCCTTCGCGTTCCTCGAAGGAGGCTTTGGGGCGACAATTTTAAATATATATCATAAATACAATTACTCCTTGTAGGCAAATGTCTACAAGCTTTTATGGGCTTTCCTCTTGTGTTCGCAGCGTCGCGGGATATCATTGGAACCGTGATCGACGCGGTTCGGGGCGGGTATTGCCGTACCTCCGTTGCGGATCGTCGTAGGTCGCTTATTTAAAAAGAAAGCGTCGCTCGTCAGCGAGGCGGAGGTAAAAAAAGGAGACGGGGCTGTCCCTTCGGGAACAGCCCCTCTCTTTTTCTAGTGCCTCGAAGATTGTTGGCGCCGGAAGGCCCGGTCCGGCCAGGGCTCAGGAGCCGCCGAGCTCGAGGATCAGCTCCACCTCGCCGCGGCTTACCTTGACGGCGCGGGCTATCTCGTCGACGCTCCAGCCCTGGCGGGCGAGCTTGCGGACGGTGTCCTGCACGCTGGCCGGGGGGGCTCCCCGCTCGCGGGAGGCCTTGGCCGAGCCGCCCTCCTCCTTGAGGAGGGTGGAGAGGAGCTTGAGCTGCTCCTGGGCGCGGCGGTCGATCTCCTCGAGCCTGGTCTCGGCCCGGGCGACCCATTCGCGGGCCTTCTGCACCTCGGCGATGCGCTTCTCCGCCTCGGCTATGTCCGCGTCGAGCTCTCCGAGCTTGCGGACCGCCGCCTCGGTCCTGTCCTGTCCGGCGGCGAGCTGATCCACGGCCTTCTTGAGCTCGGCGAGGCGCCCGGGAAGGGCGCGCAGCTCGCCGCCTAAGCCCGCGACGGCCTTCTCGATGGCCTGGATCTGCTGGAAGTTCTTGTCCACCGCCTCGGCGGTCGAGTCGAGGACGCCCGCCTTCTTCTCGATGCGGTCGGAGGCGGCCTCGGCCTCCTTGGCCAGCTCGAGGACCCGGCGGATGTCGGCCTGGGCCTGGGTGAGGGCGTCGGCCTGGCCGGTGACCTCCTCGAGCCGCTTGTCCACGCCTTGCGAGACGGAGGCCAGGCGGGAGAAGTCCTCCTCGAGGGAGTCGATGCGGCGCTTCTCCGCGAGGAAGCGGGTGACTTTCTGGTTGACCTCGTCCTCGAGGCGCTTGACCTTGTTGAGCTGGACCTCGATCTCCGATACCTCGGCCCGCCGGCCCTCGAGCCGGGCGAGGTCGGACTTCATCGACTCGATGCCCGAGGCGAGGCTCTCGCGGAGCTCGTCGGCCCGCTCGAAGATCTTGGTCTGGGCGACGAAGGCCTTCTGCTCCTTGTCGATCTCGGCCAGGACGCCGGAGAGGCGGGCGGCCTCGGTCTCGGCCTTGGCCATGGCCTGGGCGCGGCTCGCCTCGAGCTTGAGGCCCAGGTCCTGGACCGCGTCGCGGTACTCGCGCAGCCGGGCGTCGCCCTCGGCCTGGGCCTCGCGCCGGCGCTTCTCGAGGTCGGCCATGAGGGACTCGTAGCCGCGGGAGAAGCCCTCGAGGGCCTGGGAGATGCGGCCCGTGAGGTCGGTCCGCAGCTCGGCGGTGCGGTCCTCGAGGCCGGCGAGCTCCTTGGCCAGGCGGTCGCGCTCGGCCTGGGAGGCCTGGACGAAGGAGGAGGACTGGTCCTCGTACTCGGTCTTGGCCCGTTCGATGAGGCCGAGGCTCGAGGCGGCGAAGGCCTCGAGCTCGGAGCGCATCCTGCCCTCGGCCTCGGCGAGGGCCTCGTCGAAGCGGGAGCGGATGGAGTCGGTCGCCTGGGCCAGGGACTCGCGGGTCTCGCGCACCCGGAGCTCCTCCGCGCCCACCGAGGCGGCCAGGGCCTCGAGGCGGGAGCCGAGCTCCCGTTCGGCGTTCTTGATGCGGCCGCCCGCCTCGAGGGAGAAGCGGGAGATCTCGCCCTCGACGTAGGCCTGGGCGGTGCCCCGCGCCTCGGCCGCGTCCTTGAGGACCGACTGCTTGAGGGCGGCGAGGGCCTCGTCGGCCATGCCGCTCTGGGCCCTGATCCCGTCCTGGAGGGCCTCGAGCCGCTCGCGGAGCTTGTCCAGCTGCTCCTGGGAGCGGGCCTGGAGCTCGGCGAGGCGGGCGCGGGATTCCTCGGCCGCGGCCTTCTCGGAGGCGACGCGCTCGGCCGCCGCCGCCGCCGAGAGCTCGGAGAGGGTGCGGTCGAGGTCCGAGCGCCAGGACTCCAGTCGCGCCTCGACGTCGTCGCTCCGGGCCTTGAGGTCGGCGAAGAACTCGTCCTCGAAGACCTTGAGCTTCTCGGAGACGTTGTCGTAGGCCCGGGACTTGAGGGCGTCGAGCTCCTCCTCGAGGGCCTTCATGCCGCCGCGTAGCTTGGCCGCCTCGGCGGCGAAGCCCTCCTCGAAGCGGCCGCGGCGGTCCTCGAGGGCCTGCCCGAAGGCGGCGAAGTCGTTCTCGACCCGGCGGGCGGTCTGCTCCATAGAGGCGCGGAGGGCCTGGTCGAGCTGGCCGAGCTCTCCCCCGGCCGCCTCGAGGCGCTGGAAGCGGGCCTCGACCTCGGAGCCGTACTCGGCGAGGCGGCGGCCGAATTCCTCGAAGGCGCGGGACTGGAGGGCGCTCCCCTCCGTCGCGATCCGCGCCTCGAGGGCCTCCCGCTCGGCCTGGATCCGGGAGGCCGAGGCGGCCACGGCGGCCTCGCTCCGGGCGACGGCCTCGACCTGGGCCCCGACCCTGGCCTCGGCCTCCTCGAGGCTCCGGGCGAGGGTCGCCGAGGCTTCCTCGGCCTCGGCCTTCCACTCGGCCTTCAGTCCCTTGACCAGGCCCTGGATCTCGGTCGCCCGCTCCTTGGCGAGGGCGCCGAGCTGGCCGAACTTCTCCTCCATGAGCTCCTTGAGCTTGGCGGCCTTGAGCTCGCTGGCTTCCTTGAGCTTGTCGAAGGCGGCGTCCTCGAGCTTGACCGCCTCGGTCCTCGCCTTGTCGAAGGCCTTGGCGAGCTCGCGCTCGAGCTCGGCCCGGCCGGCCTCGGCCCGCTGGACGCTGAGCCCGGCCTCGGCCTTGGCCCGCTCGAGGAGGGCGGCGACCTCGCCCAGGCGGCGGCCGACGTCGGCGAGGAGCTCGCCCTTGAAGGACTCGAGGGCGGCCCCCGCGTCCTTGGCGAAGGAGGCGCGGAGGGCGGGGAGGTCCCGCTCGATGAGGGCCATGCCCTTCTCCGCCGCGTCGAGCTTATGCGCCACCTGCTCGGTGAATTCGGCCTCGTCGTGGAGGCGGGAGAGGTTCTCGTCGACCCGCTCGGTCATCTCCAGGAGCCGGGCCAGGGCGGCGTCGTACTCGCCCAGGCGCTTCTCGATCCCGCCGATGGCCTCGGCCCGCTCCGAGAGGCCCTGCTGGACGGCCTGCACCCGCTCCAGGGCGACCTTGGCCGCCTTCTGCTGGACGTCGAGCTCGATGCCGTAGCGCTGGAGGTCCTCCGCGCGCTTGTCGACGTAGGCGGAAAGCTCGTCCTTGAGCCGGTCCGCGTACTTCTTCACCTTCTCGAGCGAGCGGTTATCGCGGTCGAGCTGGCGGTAGACGAGGAGCACGACCAGGACGACGCCGAGGGTGATGAGGTTTCCCGTCGTGAAGAAGAGCATGCGGAACTCCAATCTTTCGGATGGACCTTTCGCCGGAGTATAGACTATTTGCGGCCAGAGCGGAAGCGCCGCCGCCTCCGAGCGCCGCCGCCGAAGGGCTTCCCGGAGCGGGCCTCGGCCGCTATCCTGGCTTCGATGAGAACGACGAGCAGGTCAGCCGCGGCTATCCTCGCCCTCGCTTTGCTCGCCGCGAGGCTCGCTGCCCAGGCGGGCGGCCCGGCCTTCCCTGCCGCCGCTCCAGCGGCGGGCCTCCTCTGCCCCGAGCGTCTCCGCCAGGGCGATCCCCTCCTCGCCTGGGTCCTCGCCGAGGCGAGCTTCGCGGGGGCCGAGGCCCGGCTCGCGGCGGCGGGCGAGGGCAGGATCATCGCCGCGGCCGCGGCCTTCGCCGGGCCCGAGCTCGCTTCCCCTCCCCGGGTCGGCGCCGCAGCGGCCTTCCGGGCCTACGGTTTCCTCATGGCCATACCCTTCGACCTTCCTCCCGGGGACTACCTCGTCCTGGTGGAGGGGGCCGCCGCCCTTTCGGCCCGGCTCTCCGTCGAGGCGCGGACCTTCCCGAGCGAGGACATCGCCCTTGACGCGGCGAACACGAGGCTCCGCTCCGAGCCCAGCCCCCGCAAGGAGGCCGAGGCCAGGAAGCTCGCCGAGCTCCTCGCCCGGGCCGACCCCGCGGCGGTATTCCTCGACGGCTCGGCCTTCATGCTCCCCCTCGTGCCCCGGCGCAGGAGCGCGGGCTTCGGCGACCGGAGGCGCTACCTGTACCAGGGCGGGGGCGCCGAGACGAGCCTCCACGCCGGCCTCGACCTCGCCGTGGCCACGGGGGCGGAGGTCTCGGCCTGCGCACCGGGCCGGGTGGTCATGGCCGCGGACCGGGCCGTGACCGGCCTGACCGTCGTCGTCGAGCACCTGCCGGGACTGTATTCGCTGTACATGCACCTCTCAACACTCTTCGTGGCAGTGGGGGAGGGGGTCGAGCGGGGGACCAGGCTCGGCCTCTCGGGCTCCACGGGCCTGTCCACCGGCCCCCACCTCCACTGGGAGCTCCGCGCCCGGGGCCAGGCAGTCGACCCCGAGTACTGGCTCTCCCGCCCGCTACTAGACAAGGATCGCGCCGCCGCTATAATAGCAAGGCTTATCGAAGGGAGGTGATTCCTATAAAGCAGATCGTCGTGGACGACAACGAGCCCCTCGAGAAGGCCATAAAGCGCTTCAAGCGCATGGTCGAGAAAGAGGGCATCATCCGCGAGTGGAAGAAGCGCGAGTACTTCGAGAAGCCTTCCACCATCAAGAACCGCAAGCAGAAGGCGCTCGCGAGGAAGCTCCTCAAGAAAGCCCGCAAGCCTCGGGACTCCAAGGGCGGGTACTGATCCTTCGATCGGAATTCGTCGATAGCATCGCGGGGGCCCCGTCAGCACGCTGGCGGCGCCCCCGCTTCGTTTAGGTCGAGGTGACCATGAAGCTCCTGTCCAAGGCGGCCCGGACCGCCCTCCTCTGCGCCTGCGTCCTCTCCTGCGCGGCCAAGCCCGCCGCCGAGGGGCCGACCAAGGCCAATCCCCGCCTCAAGACGGTCGAGATCGCTGTCGGAAGCGCCCTGCTCAAGGCCGAGGTGGCCCGGAAGCCCGAGGAGCGGGAGCGGGGCCTCATGTTCCGCAAGTCCCTGGCCGAGGGCGAGGGCATGCTCTTCGTCTTCGAGGCCGACCAGCGCCTCTCATTCTGGATGAAGAACACCTCCATTCCCCTCTCGATAGCCTACCTCTCCTCCGACGGGACGATCCGCGAGATCCTCGACCTCGAGCCTTATTCCCTCGAGGCCCGGAGCTCCGAGCGCTCGGTGCGCTACGCCCTCGAGGTGCCGCGAGGCTGGTTCGGCAAGGTCGGCGCGGCCCCGGGCCAGCGCCTCTCCCTTCCCCCGCTCGACGAGTGAGCCCTGGAATAGGTACATTCTATGTCGATGCTGGATATCATCACCTACGGCCACGAGACCCTCGGGCGCAAGGCCGCGCCCGTCGCCGAATTCGGCCCCGAGCTCGGACCCTTCATCGCCGAGATGTTCGAGGCCCTGAAGCGGGGCAACGGGATCGGCTTGGCCGCTCCCCAGGTGGACCGCTCCATCCGCCTCTTCGTCACCGACCTCGAGGGCGACAAGCCCCGGGTCTTCATCAATCCGGAGATCGTCCTCACCTCGCAGGAGACCGCCGACATCGAGGAGGGCTGCCTCTCCCTGCCCGGCCTCTACCAGAAGGTCCAGCGGCCCGAGGCGGTCCGGATACAGGCCTACAACGAGAAGGGACGTCCCTTTACCGTCGAGGCCGACGGGATGCTCGCCCGGCTCATCCTCCACGAGAACGACCACCTCGACGGGATTCTCTTCGTCGATCGCCTCAACGCCCTCAAGCGCGAGCGGGCCCTGGCCCAGTACCGCCGCCTCCTGCGGAAGTAGGGCGGGGCTCAAGGCCGGTCGCGCCATGCGCCTACTGTTCGCCGGCAGCCCCGACATAGCCGTGCCCTCCCTGGTGCGGCTCTCCTTCGAGCACGAGATCGTCGGCGTCCTCACCAATCCGGAAGCTCCTTGCGGCCGGGGCCAGGCCTGCGCCGAGACCCCGGTGGCCCAGGCCGCCGCCGCCGTCCTCGGGCCGAAGGTCCCGGTCCTGACCCCCGAGCGCCTCGGCGCCGAGGCCCGGGCCGCCGTGGCTCCCCTCGGGGCGGAGATCCTCGTCAGCTTCGCCTACGGCCGCATCTTCGGGCCCCGATTCCTCGAGCTCTTCCCCCGGGGCGGGGTAAACGTCCACCCGAGCCTCCTGCCCCGCTACCGGGGCCCGGCTCCCATACAGAGCGCCATCCTGGCCCGGGACAGCGAGACCGGGATCACGGTCCAGCGCCTCGCCCTCGAGATGGACTCCGGGGACATCCTCGGAGTGGAGCGCCTGCCCCTCTCGGGCCTGGAGACGGCCGAGGATCTCTCGGAGGTCGCCGCCCTCCTCGGGGCCGACCTCCTCTCCCGGGTCCTCGGCCAGATCGAGGAGGGGAAGGAGCTGGCCCGGCCCCAGGAGGGCGAGGCGAGCTACTGCTCCATCCTCAAGAAGGAGGACGGCCTCATCGACTGGGGCTCGGGCGTCCTCGACATCGACGCCAAGGTGCGGGCCTTCAGCCCCTGGCCCGGGGCCTTCACCTACCTGCGGGGCCAGCGGCTCGCCGTCCTCGAGTCCTTCCCCTATCCCCACGTCACCTACGCCGCCGGGCCGGGCAGCCTCGACTTCGAGGAGGCCCTCCCCGGGACGGTGCTCGGCCTAGACAAGAGCCGAGGCATAATGGTACAAACGAAGGACGGCCTCGTCGCCCTCAGGCGCCTCCAGCTTCAGCACAAGAAGGCCCTCCCCTACCGGGAGTTCGCCAACGGGATACGGGAACTCGCAGGCACCCTGCTCGGCTACCCGGGACCGGCTCGAGAGGAAACGGACCGCCCATGAAGCTCGACTTCAAGCTACCCAAGTTCCCCAAGCTCGCGAAGCCCTCCGAGATACGACTGCCGAGCCTGCCCCTCGACCTCCGCAAGATGGAATCCCTGAGCCGGGAGCACTACCGCGCGGCGGCCTACGCCCTCGGCGCCATCATGGCCCTCATGATCGTCGCCGCCCTCTCGGCATTCCTCCTCTCCATCCGGGGCGCCGAGCAGACCATGGTCCCCGAGGTCCGGGGCATGGAGCTCGCCCAGGCCCTCGTCAAGCTCCAGGAGAAGGAGCTCTACCCCCGCATCGCCCTCCGCTTCACCGATAACCCCGGCGACCGGGGCCTCATCGTCGACCAGAAGCCCCGGCCCGGCTCCATCGTCAAGGCGGGCAGGCGCATCCAGCTGAGCGTGAGCAAGGGCGCCGTGGCGGACAAGGTCGAGAACTTCGTCGGCCAGGACCTCAACGAGGTCAAGATACACCTGCAGAACCTCTTCGCCTCGACCAAGCCCCTCCTCCTCGTCAAGGAGCCTCCCGTCTACGTCTCCGACAAGTCGCCGGCCGGCACCATCCTCGAGCAGAAGCCCCTGCCGGAGACCGAGCTCGCGGGCCCGACTCCCCTCGAGCTCGTCGTCAGCCGCGGCCCCGAGAAGCCCCAGGTCCGCGTCCCCGACCTCCTGGGCCTCGGCTTCGCCGAGGTCCTCTCCCAGGTGCAGAAAGGCGACCTCGTCGTCACCTTCTCGATGCGCAAGCCGAGCGCCAAGGAGCGCGCGGGGGTCGTGGCCGCCCAGCTGCCCGCCGCCGGCTCCCTCGTCCCCGCCAACGCCCGCCTCTCGGTGACCCTCACGAGCCCGGCCCCCGAGAAGGGCCAGGTGGCCGGCCTCTACACGCGGGAGCTGCCCGAGTATCCCTATCCCCTCAAGGTCCGGCTCGAGTCCGTCGGACCCGCGGGCGAGCGCAGCCCCCTCGTGACCCTCAACCACCCCGGCGGCCTGTTCACGGCGCCCTACCTCCTTCCCTCGGGCCACTCCCTCGCCCTCTTCGTCCTCGATCGCGAGGTCCCGCCCCGCGTCGAGGTCTCCGCGGAGGCGGCCGCCCCGTGAGCGGGGGGGCCGCTCCCTCCGGTCGGCCTACCCCCTCCCAGGCCGTTCCCGCCTCGCGGCAGCCCGCGCGGCGCGCCCCCGCCCGCCCGCCAGCCGCACCCCCCAAGGCGCCGGCGCCCAAGGCCGCGGCCGAGCCCCGGCGGCCCTCGCCCCAGAAGGTCGGTCGCAAGCGCCGCGAGCCCACGAGCGACTCGGCCGAGCTCCACCTGGTCGAGACCGTCCACATCCACCTCTACGACGTAGGCCGGAGCGTCGACCTCAAGAAAGTCGCCGCCCTCATCCCCGCCCACGACGACATGGATATCGTCAAGCGCCGCGACACGCCCTCCTCCATCAGCCTGCCCAAGCCCCTCATCCTCCAGCTCGGCGACGACGGCTGCGTCTCGGCCGAGGGCTTCGAGTGCTTCTCGGCCCGGGCCAAGATCTACGAGGAAGGGGTCGTCACGGTCATCGTCCGGGTCAAGGCCCGCCTGCCCTTCGGCGAGCTCCACAAGCTCAAGGGCAGGACCGTGACCGAGGGGGACCGGGCCCTCACCGTCGAGTCCTACTCCCGGGAGAGCTTCGAGCGCGTGCTCACGGCGATCGAGCCGGCCATCGACGCCCCCCACGACCGCTACGACTCCGAGAAGTACACGGCCTTCTGCATCCTCGACTGCGCCGAGGACCCGGCCGCCTTCCTCCAGCGCAACCGCGACTACGCGGCCGCCCTCCTCATCGGCGAGGAGTCCGACTCCCAGCTCCACGAGTCCCAGATCGAGGCGACCCTCGGCGAGGCCTTCTCCTTCCATAAGGGCGATCTCGCGGTCTTCGATATGGACAGGTGCCTCATCATCGACAGCGCCGCCGACTACGAGGACCTCCTGCTCATGGTGGAGCACGCGAACTACCAGCTCCTCGAGCTCCGCGTCCTCGACCGCCTCCTGGACACCTGGCTCGACGAGGCCGAGGCGGACATCCGGCTCCTGTACTCGGAGCGCCCCGGCCGCAAGCGCAAGAGCGGCGAGGCCCAGGTCAAGTTCGCCCACATCCAGGCCCTCCGCTTCGACGCCCTCTTCATCCTCGAGAACCTGGAGAACTCCTCCAAGATCATCGGCGACTACTACCTCGGCCAGATCTACGACAAGCTCTGCGCGATCTTCAACACCGAGGGCTGGAAGTGGTCGGTCGAGCGCCGCCTGGACGCCCTGCAGAGCGTCTACGAGATGGTGAAGGCCGACACCGCCGAACGGCGCATGGTGGCCCTCGAGGTCACGTTCATCATCGTCTGCATCATCTTCCCTATCCTCCAGATCGTGCAGGTTATGGTGGCGAAGTAATTTTTGAGTGCATCCGAAATTGTTGGCGTTGAAGCAGGAGGCCTGGCGGGGCGCGTAGGGTCTGTATGACCGACTTCAGCCCGCCCTTCTGCGCCAACCCGCAGTGCGAGCATCACCTCCACCA
>ENA-UOWG01002043-UOWG01002043.1-activated-sludge-metagenome-genome-assembly--contig:-NODE-2043-length-18276-cov-19.275506_pt1 | contig 18276 bp, 14 predicted proteins | sample MGYA00238147_ERZ761563 | MGnify/ENA primary metagenome ERZ761563 (study PRJEB28884, sample SAMN05720216) | anaerobic digester metagenome | isolation source: active sludge of municipal... | reverse complement strand
CGCCGGGTTGACCGGCTGGGTGACCGACACCAGCACGCCGTTGCTCATGCGCACGATGATCTGCTGGCCCGCTATCGGCTGGTCGTGCTTCTTCTGCACTTCGTTGCCCACCAAGCCGCCCGCAATCGCGCCGGCCACCATGGCCACATCGCGGCCGGTGCCCGCGCCGATCAGGCTGCCGATGCCGATGCCCGCCGCGCCGCCCAAAATCGCGCCCACACCCGGTTGGTGATCAGTCTGGATCTGCACCGCAGTGATCTGCTCGATCACGCCGCGGCGGATTTCCATCTCGCCAGGCTGGGGGCTAGGGGCCGCGCAAGCCGCCAGCAAGGCGCTGAGGCTGAGGACTGCCAAGGTCTTCTTCATCTCGGATCTTCTCCTGTTCTGGGGGGCCGAGGGCGCAAAGCACCCCGTTCCGGATATCCGCTGCCGGCCCGCGGCGCTGCGGAATCGCAACGCACGGGCCAAGCTCGCGGTCAGGCCCGAAGTCTAGCTCCGGCGACTCACTCTTCCTCATCCTTGCGCTGGAAGCTCGCGGCGAGTTGCTGCTGGGTCGGTGGCGGCACCTGCTCGTACACCGCGAGCTCCATCGCGTAGCTGCCCGCGCCCTGGGTCATGGCCTTCAGGCGCCCGGCGTAGCCGTCGAGCTCCGCCAGCGGCACCGTGCCGCTGATGACCATCATCCCGCCCGCCAGATTGCTGGTGCCGCTCACCTGCCCACGCCGCGAAGACAGATCGCCCGCGATGTCGCCCATCGCGCTGTCGGGCGCCACGATCTCGACGTTGACGATCGGCTCCAGCACCACCGGACGCGCCTTGGCCAGCGCATCGAGCATGGCCTTGCGGCCGGCCGACACGAAGGCCACTTCCTTGCTGTCCACGGGGTGATGCTTGCCGTCGTAGACCACCACGCGCACATCGTGCAGCGGGTAGCCCGCGACGAAGCCGGTGGCCAGCACCTCGCGCACCCCCTTCTCGACCGCCGGGATCAGGTTGTGGGGGATCACGCCGCCCTTGACCTGGTCGACGAACTCGAAGCCGGTGCCGCGCGGCAAAGGCTCGACTCGCAGGAAGACCTCGCCGAACTGGCCTGCGCCCCCGGTCTGCTTCTTGTGGCGCGCGTGGCCCTCGGCGCCGGCAGAGATGGTCTCGCGATAGGGCACGCGCGGCGCCCGGGTGGTGACCTCGAGCTTGAACTGGCTGGCCATGCGCTCGAGCACCGAGCGCAGGTGCAGGTCCGACAGGCCGCGGATCACGGTCTCGTTGAGCACCGCGTCGTGGTCCACGGCCAGGGTGGGATCCTCGGCGCACATCTTGTGGAGCACTTCCGACAGGCGCCCCTCGTCGCCGCGCCGCGCGGGCTGGATCGCCAGACCGAACATCGGCTTGGGGAACTCGAGCGGCTTCATGTGAATCAGGTCCTCGTCGTGCGAGTCGTGTAGCACGCAGTCGAAGACGATCTCGTCCACCTTGGCCACCGCACCGATGTCGCCAGGCACGAGCGCGGGCACCTCGACCGTGTCCTTGCCCTGGAGCATGAACAGGTGCCCGGCCTTGAAGGCCTTCTTGCCCTCGCCCACGTAGAGCTGGGTGTCCTTGGTGACGCGCCCCTGATGGACCCGGAACACGCCGATCTTGCCGATGTAGGGATCGTTCACCACCTTGAACACGTGCGCCAGCACGTGCTTGGCGGAGTCGGGCTCGGAATGAAAGTCCTCCGCGGACTCGCCCTCGCCCTTGGTGAACAGCGGCGGGTTGCCCTCGGCCGGGTTGGGCAGATGCCGCACCATCACGCTGATCAGGTCCTCGATGCCAGCGCCGGTGCGCGCCGAGACGAAGCACACGGGCACGATGTGGCCCTCGCGCAGCGCTCTTTCGAGCGGCGCGTGCAGCGTGGTCGGATCGACCGCGCCTTCTTCGAGGTACCTTTCCATCGCCGCGTCGTCGACCTCGACGACCTGCTCCATCACCTTGCGGTGCACCTCGGCCACCGAGAGGAAGTCCGCCTCGCCCTCGTCCTTGTCGAAGCAGTCGATCACCCGCTTGCCGCCCTCGGCGGGCAGGTTGATGGGCAGCACTTCCGGCCCGAAGGCTTCCTGCAGCTGCGCCAGCAGTCCCTCGAGGTCGAGGTTCTCGGCGTCGATCTTGGTCACCACGATCATGCGGCACAGCCGGCGGCTCTTGGCCCAGTCCATCATGCGTCGCGTGACGAGCTCGATGCCCGAGGTGGCCGACACGACCACCGCCACCGTCTCGACCGCGTCGAGCGCGCCGATCGCCTGGCCGATGAAGTCCGGATAACCCGGAGTGTCGATCAGGTGCACGCGGGTCGCGGTGCCGTTGGCCGCCTTGTGGTTGAGGTGGGTGATCGCCGCGCGCAGCGAATGCTGGTAGCTCTTCTCCAGGGGGTCGGAGTCGCACACCGTCGTGCCCTTTTCGACTGAACCCGCTGCCGCGATCATGCCGCTGCGCGCCAGCAAGGCTTCGGTCAGGGTGGTCTTTCCACTCGCCCCGTGGCCAACGAGGGCCACGGTCCTGAGGTTCTCCGTCTTGAGTTCTGCCATGAAGTTCTCCCATGTAAATGCCGGGTCATTCTGCGCCAGCGCCTCGGACGAGGCTGCAGATGCGACAGGCGGGATTGACCTAGATCGTGTCGTGCGCTGCCGCATGGCCGGGGCCTGGAGGGACAGGCAGAATGCCGGCGCATTGCACTCGCCCCCCGCCCGCGTGCCGACCTGCGCCGCGACCGAGGACGCTCACCCCTAGCGCAGGATGTCCGCATCGCGGCCGTCCGGCCCGGAGACACACCATGCTCATCGGCGTCCCCACCGAAGTCAAAGTCCACGAGTACCGCGTGGGCCTCACCCCCGGCTCCGCGCGCGAACTGACCGCGCACGGCCACGGTGTGCTCGTCCAGAGCGGCGCCGGTGCCGGCATCGGCGCGAGCGACGCCGACTATCAGGCCGCCGGAGCGAAGATCGCCGCCAACGCCGCCGAGGTCTTCGCGCGTGCCGAGATGGTCGTCAAGGTCAAGGAGCCGCAGGCCGCAGAGCGCGCCATGCTGCGGCCCGGCCAGGTGCTGTTCACCTACCTGCACCTCGCTCCCGACCCCGACCAGACCGCGGACCTCGTGGCCAGCGGCGCGGTCTGCATCGCCTACGAGACCGTCACCGGCCCCGCGGGCGGGCTGCCCCTGCTCGCGCCGATGTCCGAGGTCGCGGGCCGGCTGGCGGTGCAGGCAGGTGCGCGCTGCCTGGAGCGCTCGGCGGGCGGCAAGGGCGTACTGCTGGGCGGCGTCGCCGGAGTGGCGCCGGCGCGGGTGGTGATCCTCGGCGCCGGCGTGGTGGGGACCAATGCCGCGCAGATGGCCGTGGGCACGGGCGCGCAGGTCGTGGTGATGGACCGCTCGATCGACGCCCTGCGGCGCATCGACGCCATGCTGGGCGCGCGCGCAATGACGGTGTTCTCCACCGCCGAGGCGATCGAGCGCGAAGTGCTGGCCGCGGACCTGGTGATCTCGGGCGTGCTCATTCCCGGGGCCTCGGCCCCGAGGCTCATCACCCGCGAACTCGTGCGCCGCATGCGCCCCGGCTCGGTGATCGTCGACGTGGCCATCGACCAGGGCGGCGCCACCGAAGGCGCACGCCCCACCACCCACGCTGACCCCACCTATGTCATCGACGGCGTGGTGCACTACATGGTGGCCAACATGCCCGGTGCGGTGCCGCGCACCTCGACCTACGCGCTGAACAACGCCACCTTGCCCTACGCACTCGCGCTCGCCAACCGCGGCTGGCGCGACGCGCTGATCGCCGACCCGGGCCTGCGCGCCGGCCTCAACGTCGCCGAGGGCCGCATCACCAACGAGCCCGTGGCGCGCTCGCTGGGGCTCGACTACACGCCGCCCGAGCGCGTGCTGGGGATGGAATGAACCAGGCGCCAACGCGCCATAGCGCCCCGCTAACCGCGGCCGAGGCCGCCGAGTTCGTCCCGTTCCTGGCCGAACTGGTCGCCGCGGCCGAGGCGCGCATCCTGCCGCTCTTCCTTGCCGGCACGGCAGTGGAAACCAAGTCCGACGCCACGCCGGTTACCGCCGCCGACCGCGGCGCCGAGGCCGCGATGCGCGCGCTGATCGAGGCGCGCTACCCCGACCACGGCATCCTCGGTGAGGAGTACGGCACGCGCGAGGCCACGGCGCGCACACCGCACTACCGCTGGGTGCTCGACCCGGTGGACGGCACGCGCGCCTTCATCACGCACTGCTTCCTCTTCGGCACGCTGATCGCGCTCGAGCGCGACGACGGCGCGGGCTTTCGTCCGGTGCTGGGCGCCATTGCCCACCCGGTGGCCGGCCTCAGCCTGGTCGGGCACGCCGGCCAGACGCGGCTCGTGGCGCGCGACGGCAGCGACCGCGCGGTGCGGGTGCGGCCGTGTGACGACCTCGCCCAGGCGACCCTGCTCGCATCCACTCACTGGACCCAGCCCGAGCAGCGCCACGCCCCGGGCATGGCGGCACTGGCCGCCCGCGTGCGCCTGTATCGCACCTGGGGCGACTGCTTCGGCTACTTCGCCCTGGCCACCGGCGGCGCCGACGTGATGGTCGATCCCCAGCTCGGCTATTGGGACGTGGCCGCGCTGGTGCCGGTGATCGAAGGCGCCGGCGGTCGGCTGAGCAGCCTGTCGGGCGGGAATCCCCTGATCGAACTGTCGGCGGTCGCCACCGCCGGGCCGCTGCACGATGCGGTCCTCGCCGTGTTGCGCGGCTGAGCCAGCGCAAGCCCGCTCGGCGCCACTTGCCCTTATGCTGGCGGTTCGCGGCGCCTCTGCCGCCGTCAGACCCATGCGCCGCTGCCTGATCCTGATCCTGTGCCTGCTGCTGCCTCTCAAGGCGCTGGCGGCCGTGGTCGTGCCGATCACCGGCCTGCCGGGCCTCGCGGCCGAGGTCTCGGCCCAGGCCAAGGGCGGCGGCGTGCCCTGCGCCTTCCACGAGCAGATGGCCGCCGACGACGCCGACCGCGGCGCCCCCGACCACCCCTGCCCCCACCTCGCGATGGCCAGCCTGCCCTCGGCCATGACCCTCGAACTGCCGCCGGTGGTGCCTCCCGCCGCGCCAGCCGCGGTGCCGAGCCGCTTCGCGTCCGTGGTGCACGCGGTTCCCCTGCCCCCGCCCCTGATCTGATCCCGAGCACGTTCCTGCCCCGGTCTGCGTGAGCGACCGGCGTCTGCTTGCGGGCCCCTGCCCGCCTGCCCGGAGATCACCCATGTATCCATCACCGACCATCCTGGTCCGGCTTGCCGTCGCCGCCCTGGCCGTGGCCACGGCGCCACTGCGTGCCCAGACGGATGCGGCGGCCACGCCCCTCACGCTCGAGGCCGCGATGCGCGAAGCCCAGGCCCAGTCGCCTCGCATAGCGGCGCAACGCGCGAGCCTCGACGCCTCGGGAGCCGCCGCCGGCCGCGCCTCTGCCCTGCCCGACCCGAAGCTCGCCTTCGGCATCGACAACCTGCCGGTGAGCGGTTCCGACGCCTGGAACTACAAGACCGACTCGATGACCATGCGCCGCATCGGCGTGATGCAGGAGTTCCCCAACCCCGAGAAGCGCCGCCTGCGCCAGGCACGCGCCGAGGGCGAGCGCGCGCTCGACGCGGCGATGCTGGCCAACACGCGCCTGGAACTGTCCCGCGAGGCCGGGCTCGCCTGGTTCGAGACCTACCACGCGCGCCAGGTGCTCACGGTGCTCGACGAGACTCTCGCCGCCGCGCGCCTCGACGAGGCCACCCTCGCGGCGCGGCTCAAGGGCGGCCGCAGCGGCGCGGCCGAGGGCCTGGCCGTCAAGGGAGCGGTCCACGCTGCCGAGGATCGTCTCGAGCAGCAGCAACGCGTACTCGCCCGCGCGCGGGTCACACTCGCCCGCTACCTGGGCGGCGAGACCGCGCAGCGCCCGCTTGCCAGCCCGCCCGACACGGCCCGTCTGCCCCTGAGCGTGGAGCAGTTGCTCGACCAGCACCGCGAGCACGCACCCATGCAGGTGTTTGCCGAGCGCGAGCGTCTGGCCGAGGCCGATGTGCGCCTGGCCGACGCGGGGCGCCGCCCCGACTGGAGCGCAGAGCTGCTCTACGGCCAGCGCGAGCCCTACTACTCGAACATGATCACCCTGATGTTCCGCGTCGACCTGCCCATCTTCCAGGGCGGCCGGCAGGATCTGGACGTCGCCTCGCGCGCGGCCGCCAGCCGCGCCGCCGCGCTGCAGACCGAGGAGGCGCGCCGCACCTACGAGGCGCAGATCCGCGGCGAGCTGATCGACTGGCAGACCGCGCAGGCGCGCGCCGCGCGCTACGAGCAATCTCTGCTGCCGCTCGCCGAGCAGCGCCACGCCGCCGCAAGCGCCGCCTATCGCGGCGGGCGCGGTGAACTGAAAGACGTCATCGAGGCCCAGCGCATGCTGGCCGACACCCGCATCGGCTGGCATGACGCCTTGCTCGAGCGCGGCCGCGCCTGGATCGCCCTCGTCACCCTGGTTGAAGGAGTCCAGCCATGAAGGCCCGTACCCTGATCGCCGCCCTCGTCCTGCTGGCGCTGGGCGGCGCCGTCGGCTACTACGCCGCGCGCCACGTACACGCTCCTGCGCCCTCGGTCACTGCGCCGTCCGGCACCGCACCCGCGGCGTCGGGCGACCGCAAGGTCCTGTACTGGCACGACCCGATGGTGCCGGGGCCGCGCTTCGACAAGCCGGGCCGCAGCCCCTTCATGGACATGGACCTCGTGCCCAGGTACGCCGACGAGGGCGGCGAGGACGGCACGGTGAGCATCAGCCCGCGCGTGGCCCAGAACCTGGGCGTGCGCACCGCCGTGGCCCAGCCCGGCCGGCTCGATGCGCGCGTCGCCGCCGTGGGCCGCGTCGAGTACAACGATCGCAGCACGGTGGTGGTGGCGCCGCGCACCAACGCGTTTGTCGAAAGGGTTCTGGTGCGCGCCGTGCAGGATCCGGTGCGGCGCGGCCAGCCCCTGGTGGAGCTGCTGGTGCCCGACTGGGCGAGCGCGCAAGAGGAATTCCTCGCGCTGCGGGCGTCCAAGGTGCCGGGCGCCGAAGCCCTGGCGGGCGCGGCGCGCGAGCGTCTGCTGCTGGCTGGCATGAGCGAGGCGCAGGTGAGCGCGCTGGAAGCGAGCGGGAAGGTGCAGTCGCGCCTGACGCTGGTGAGCCCGATCGACGGCGTGGTGGCCGAACTCGGGGTACGCGAGGGCATGACCGTGCCCATGGGCACCATGCTCTACCGGCTCGTGAACCTGGGCAGCGTGTGGGTCGAGACCGAGGTGCCCGAGGCGCAGGCGGCACTGGTGCGCCCCGGCCAGGCGGTCGAGGTCACGGTGCCGGCCTGGCCCGGCGAAGTCTTCCGCGGCCGCGTCGCGGCCGTGCTGCCGGAAGTGAACTCCGAGACGCGCACGCTGCGCGCACGCGTCGAGCTTGCCAACCCCGGTGCGCGCCTGCGCCCCGGCATGTACGCGAGGGTGGCCGTCGCCGACACCACGTCCGCCAAGGAGCCGGTGCTGCTCGTGCCTGCCGAGGCCGTGATCCGCACCGGCACCCGGGCGCTCGTGATGGTGGCCGAGGGCGAGGGCAAGTTCCGCCAGGCCGAGGTGAGCCTGGGCCGTGAGTCGGGCGGCCAGGTCGAGGTGACCAAGGGCCTCGAGGCCGGCGCTCAGGTCGTGGTGAGCGGGCAGTTCCTGGTCGACTCCGAAGCCAACCTGCGCGCCACCGGCGCGCGCCTGGGCAGCGCGGGGAGCAGCGCACCGCGCCACACGGGCGAAGGGGTGGTCGAGCGCGTGGCGGGCAGCGACATCACGATCAGCCACGGGCCGGTGGCCAGCGCCCGCATGGGCGCGATGACCATGGCCTTCAAGGCGCCGAAGGACGCGATGGCCGCGCCCAAGGTCGGCGAGCGCATCCGCTTCGAGTTCGCGATCGAGCCCAGCGGCGACTTCCAGATCTATCGCATCGAGCCGCTCGGCGCCGCGCCGCCCGCGCCGGGAGCACGCCCCGGTCCGGCCCCGGGCGCGTCGAACGGCCCCGCCACCACGAAGTCGGGCACAGCGGCAGCCGGCGCTGCCGCGCCCACCGCGGTGCATCGCGCCGAGGGCAGCCTCGTCAGCGTCGACGCGCACTCGCTGCTCATCAAGCACGGGCCGGTGCCGAGCGCCGGCATGGGGTCGATGACCATGGAGTTCCTCGCGCCCAAGGCGCTGCCGCCCGGCCTCAAGGCGGGCGACCGGGTGCGCTTCGAGTTCACCGCCTCGCCCGAGGGTGAGTACCGCGCGGTGAAGGTCGAGAAGCTCGGAGCCACGCCATGATCGCCGCGCTGATCCGCTGGTCGGTCGTCAATCGCTTCCTGGTGCTGCTGGCGGCGGTGTTCCTGGCTGCGTGGGGCCTCTGGGCCGCCAAGCACACGCCGGTGGACGCGATCCCCGACCTGTCGGACACCCAGGTCATCATCCGCACCACCTGGCCCGGCCAGGCGCCGCAGATCGTCGAGAACCAGGTCACCTACCCGCTCACCACCACCATGATGTCGGTGCCGGGCGCCAAGGTGGTGCGCGGCTTCTCGTTCTTCGGCGACTCCTTCGTCTACGTGCTGTTCGACGACGGCACCGACCCCTACTGGGCGCGCTCGCGCGTGCTCGAGTACCTCAACCAGGTGCAGTCGCGCCTGCCCGCGGGCGCGCGCACCGCGCTCGGCCCCGACGCCACGGGCGTGGGCTGGATCTACCAGTACGCGCTGGTGGACCGCAGCGGCGCGCACGACCTCGCCCAGTTGCGCGCGCTGCAGGACTGGCTGCTCAAATACGAACTGAAGTCGGTGCCCAACGTGGCCGAGGTGGCCACCGTGGGCGGCATGGTGAGGCAGTACCAGATCGTGCTCGACCCCGACCGCCTGCGCGCCTACGGCATCCCGCACGCCGAGGTGATCGAGGCCGTGGAGCGCGCCAACCGCGAGACCGGCGGCTCGGTGCTCGAACTCGGCGAGGCCGAGTACATGGTGCGCTCGCCCGGTTACCTCAAGTCGCTCGACGACTTCCGCAACATCCTGCTGCGCGCCTCGCCGCGCGGCACGCCGGTGCTGCTGGCCGACGTGGCCACGATCCAGGTCGGCCCCGAGATGCGCCGCGGCATCGCCGAACTCGACGGCGAGGGCGAGGTGGCGGGCGGCATCATCGTCATGCGCAGCGGCAAGAACGCGCTCGAGACGATCGACGCGGTCAAGGCCAAGCTCGCCAGCCTCGCAAGCAGCCTGCCCGCGGGCGTGGAGGTGGTGCCGGTGTACGACCGCTCCGAGCTCATCAAGCGCTCGGTCGCCACCATCGAGGACACGCTGGTGCAGCAGTTCATCGTGGTGGCCCTGATCTGCATCATCTTCCTGTTCCACCTGCGCTCGGCCTTCGTGGCCATGGTGGCGCTGCCGCTGGGCGTGCTCACCGCCTACATCGTGATGTACTACCAGGGCATCACGGCCAACATCGTGTCGCTGGGCGGCATTGCCATCGCCATCGGCGAGATGGTCGACGCGGCCGTGGTGATGGTCGAGAACGCGCACCGCAAGATCGAGCGCTGGCAGAGCGAGCACGGCGGCGCCACGCCCGACAACGAGCAGCGCTGGAAGCTCATCACCGACGCCTCGGTCGAGGTCGGGCCGGCACTGTTCTCCTCGCTGCTGATCATCACGATCTCCTTCCTGCCGGTGTTCACCCTGGAGGCGCAGGAGGGGCGGCTGTTCGCACCGCTCGCCTTCACCAAGAGCTATGCGATGGCCGCGGCGGCGGGGATCTCGGTGACCCTGGTGCCGGTGCTGATGGGCTACCTGATCCGCGGTCGCATCCCCTCGGAGGCGCGCAATCCGGTCAACCGGGCGCTGATCGCCGGCTACCAGCCGCTGCTCGACGCCGTGCTGCGCCGTCCGGCGCTGACCATCGCGCTGGCCTTCGTCGCGCTGGTGGTGACGCTGGCCCCGGCCTCGCGCCTGGGGGGCGAGTTCATGCCGCCGCTCGACGAGGGCGACCTGCTGTACATGCCCACCGCCTTGCCGGGACTGTCGGTGGGCAAGGCCGCCGAGCTGCTGCAGCAGACCGACCGGATGATCAAGACGGTGCCCGAGGTGGCGCGCGTGTTCGGCAAGGCGGGCCGTGCCGAGACCGCCACCGACCCGGCACCGCTCGAGATGTTCGAGACCGTGATCCAGTTCAAGCCGCGCAGCGAGTGGCGCCCCGGCATGACGCCCCAGAAGCTGGTCGAGGAACTCGACGCGGCGGTCAAGGTGCCGGGCCTGGCCAACGTGTGGGTGCCGCCGATCCGCAACCGCATCGACATGCTGGCCACGGGCATCAAGAGCCCGGTGGGAATCAAGGTGTCGGGGCCGGAACTCGCGCAGATCGACCGCGTGACGGCCGAGATCGAGCGCGTGGTCAAGCCGCTTCCGGGCGTGAGCTCCGCGCTGGCCGAGCGGCTCGAGGGCGGGCGCTACGTGGACGTGAACATCGACCGCGCCCGCGCCGCGCGCCACGGCCTGGCGCTGGCCGACCTGCAGTCGATCGTGGCCACCGCCATCGGCGGCGAGAACATCGGCGAGACGGTCGAGGGCCTGCAGCGCTTCCCGATCAACCTGCGCTACCCGCGCGAGGTGCGCGACTCGCTGCAGGCACTGCGCGACCTGCCCGTGCTCACCCCCGCCGGCGCCCAGATCCGCCTGGGGGACGTGGCCGAGGTGCGCATCGCCGACGGCCCGCCCATGATCCGCAGCGAGAACGCCCGCCCCTCGGGCTGGGTGTACGTGGACCTGCGCGGGCGCGACCTGAAGTCGGCCGTGCAGGCAATGCAGAAGGCGGTGGGCGAGCAGGTGCGTCTGCCGGCGGGCTACTCGGTGTCGTGGTCCGGGCAGTACGAGTACCTCGAGCGCGCCACCGCGCGCCTCAAGGTGGTGGTGCCGGCCATGCTGGCGATCATCTTCGTGATGCTCTACCTGACCTTCCGGCGCATGGACGAGTCGCTGCTGATCATGGCCACGCTGCCCTTCTCGCTGATCGGCGGGGTGTGGCTGCTGTGGTGGCTGGAGCACGACGTGTCGATCGCCAGCGCCGTGGGCTTCATCGGCCTGGCGGGCGTGGCGGCCGAGTTCGGCATCGTGATGATCGTCTACCTCAAGCAGTCCTGGGACGAGCGCGTCGCCGCCGGCCGCATCGACGACGCGGCGCTGCGCGAGGCGATCCGCGAGGGCGCGGTGCTGCGCGTGCGGCCCAAGGCGATGACGGTGGCGACCACGGTGTTCGGCCTGCTGCCGGTGTTGTGGGAGTCCGGCACGGGCTCAGAGATTATGCAGCGCATCGCCGCGCCGATGATCGGCGGCATGATCACCGCGCCGCTGCTGTCGATGCTGGTGGTGCCCGCCGCCTACTACCTGCTGCGGCGGCGCGAACTGCCTAGCCTGGCGGCGCAACGCGCCAAGCCGGTGGAGGGCCTCGCATGAACCTGCGAATCAGACGCGGGGCCGGCCGTCGGCCCTTCCTGCTGCTGGCGCTGGCGCTGGCCACGCCGGCAGCTTGGGCGCACGGCACGGCGCACGCTCCGGCCACGGCCGCGCCCGCGCAGGTCGAGACCGACTTCGGCCGTACCGGCGACCCGACCAAGGTCAGTCGCACCGTGCGGGTGAGCATGAGCGACCGCATGCGCTTCAACCCCGATTCACTCACCGTGCGCACCGGCGACACGGTGCGCTTCGTGGTGCGCAACGAGGGGCGCCTGATGCACGAGTTCGTGCTGGGCACGGCCCGCGAGTTGGCCGAGCACGCCGAAGCGATGAAGAAGTTCCCGAACATGGAGCACGAGGAGCCGTACATGGCCCACGTGGCTCCGGGCCGGCAGGGCGAGGTCGTCTGGCAATTCACCCGCCCCGGCGAATTCCTGTTCGGCTGCCTGCTGCCCGGCCACTTCGATGCCGGCATGGTCGGCCGGGTGCGCGTGCTCGCGCGTTGATGTCCCTTCCCCCCTTGAAACCAGGAGAACCTGCCATGAAGACCGCCAGCCTCGCCCCCCTCGCCGCCTGCCTCGCCCTGGGCCTGGCCGCGCCCGTGACCCCCGCCATGGCGCAGCATGCGGGACACGCGGCCGCGCCCGCCGCCGCCAAGGGAACGAGTTCGGGCGAAGGCGAGATCCGCCGCATCGAGAAAGAGAACAAGCGGCTCGTGATCAAGCACGGCCCGATCACCGGCCCGCTGGCCATGGGGCCCATGAGCATGATGTTCTCGGTGAAGGACGCAGCCCTGCTCGACCCGCTGAAGGCGGGCGACAAGGTGCGCTTCGAGGTGGAGCAGCAGGGCGACCTTCTGATGATCACCAAGCTCGTGCCGCTCAAGTAGGCGGTGGGCCGCAGGTCACTGCGGCGGACCACTCCGTCCTGCGGTCAGGCGCGCCTGCAGGCGTTCGATCTCGGCCTGCAGGCGGTTCAGCTTGACCAGCACGCTTCCCAGCAAGCCCAGGGTTGCGAGCCCGAAGAACAGTTCCAGAGCCATCCTCTTCTCCCCGCCGCCGGTGGTTGTGCAGCGACGGGGCAGAGGATGGCAGCGCGGCGCACGCCGCGCCAGGGGACCGCCGGCTTACGCCGCGCGCTTGGCGGGCCGCTTGGCGGCCTTCTTCGCTGCCGCGGGGCGGGTCGCCTTCTTCGCGGCCGACTTGACCGCCTTCTTGGCCGCGCTCACTTCACGCTTGACCTTGGCGATGCCGCGGTCGAGCTTGGCGCCGGCCGTGGCCTTCTTGGCGGCCGGCTTGGCGCCGGCGGCACGCTCGACCTTGGCGGCCGTCTGGCCGACCTTGGCGGCGGCCTTGCGCACCGTGCGCTTGACCTCGCGCTCGGCCTTGGCAAGCGCCGACTTGGCATCGGACTGGGCGGTACGCGCCTTGCGCGTGGCGGTCGACTTGGCAGCCGCCATCTTGGCGCCAACGGTCTTCTTCGCCTTCGTCGCGCGGGTCTTCGCGGCCTTGACCACCTTGGCGATGCTGTCGATCAGGTCTTGCTTGTTCATTCACACTCCTCGTGGCAGCACCACGCTGCAGATCGAATTTTGCGCGCCAAGTGCCCGTAAAGACAGGGTTTTGGCGGCACCAGCGTGGAGCGTTCCTTCGAATTGGCCGGCCGCGCGCCCTCTGGAAAACGACAGGGCCCGCGCGCGGCGGGCCCTGCTGTTGCGGCTGTGCGGATGCCTCAGAACGGAATGTCGTCGTCCATCTCGGCGATGTTCGGAGCGGGCTTGGACGTCGCGGGTCGCGCGGCCGGGCGCGCGGCTGCGCGCGGTGCGGGTTCCTCGGTCTCGAAGTCGGCGCCTGCCGAGCCACCGCCCATGCCCTCGCGGCTGCCGAGCATCTGCATCACGTCGGCGACGACCTCGGTGGTGTAGCGGTCCTGGCCTTCCTTGTCCTGCCACTTGCGCGTGCGCAGGCGGCCCTCGACGTAGACCGAGCGGCCCTTCTTCAGGTACTCGCCGGCGATCTCGGCCAGCCGGCCGAAGAAGGCCACGCGGTGCCACTCGGTCTGCTCCTTGCGCTCGCCGGTGGCCTTGTCCTTCCAGGAGTCCGTGGTCGCCAGGGTGATGTTGGTGATCGCGGCGCCGTCGGCGGTGTAGCGGGTCTCGGGATCCTTGCCGAGGTTGCCAACCAGGATGACCTTGTTCACGGATGCCATGTTTTGCTCTCCTCAGGCGGCGATCGGCTCGCCGCGCTTGTGTTTGGGCAGCTCGCGCATGCCGGCGGCCACGAACAGCCAGACCAGCATGGTGCACGCCGAAAAGATGAAGACGCCGCCGGGCCCGGACTGCTTGGCCAGCCAGCCGCCGAGCGCGCCCCCCACGAAGAGCCCGATGGCCTGCGTCGTATTGTAGATGCCCAGGGCCAGACCTTTGGCCGAGGGCGGCGCGGTGCGCGACACCAGCGAAGGCAGGCTCGCCTCGAGGATGTTGAAGCCCACGAAGAAGAGCAGCAGCCAGAACGCGATCGCGCCCACCGAGGGCACCCAGGCCCACAGCCCCACGGCCACGAGCAGCAGCAGCGCGATGGCCGCAAGGAACAGCAGCCGCATGCGCCCGGAGCGCTCCGCCCGGATGATGGGCGGCATCATCAGCGCAAAGCTCGCCAGCACCACGGGCAGATACACCTGCCAGTGGCTGGGCAGGGGCAGGCCGCGCGCCACCAGCAGCGGCGGCAGGACCACGAACAGCGCCATCTGCACGGCGTGCAGCGCGAAGATCCCGAAGTTCAGCCGCAGCAGTTGCGGATCGCGCGCCACCGCGAGCCAGTGCACGGGGTCTTCGTCGAGGTGCTCCTTCTCGGGCGCGGCGGGCACCACCCACAGCACCACGGCGATCGCCGCCAGCGCCAGCACGCCGGTCAGCGCGAACAGGCCGGAGACTCCGATCACCCCGGCCAGCGGCGGCGCCGCCACCAGCGACAGGGCAAAGGTCAGCCCGATCGAGGCGCCCACCATGGCCATCGCCTTGGTGCGGTGCTCGTCGCGCGTGCTGTCGGCGATCATCGCCGTGACCGCGGCCGAGATCGCTCCGGCGCCCTGGATCGCGCGCCCCAGGATCACGCCCCACAGGTCGGTGGCGGCGGCGGCCCAGAAGCTGCCCACGGCAAAGAGCACCAGGCCCACCACGATCACCGGCTTGCGCCCCCAGCGGTCGCTCGCCAACCCGAAGGGGATCTGCAGGCAGCCCTGGGTGAGCCCGTAGATGCCTAGGGCGAGGCCGACCAGAAGAACGCTGGCGCCGCCCGGCATGGTCTGGGCGTGCACCGCGAACACCGGCAGGATCAGGAACAGGCCGAGCATGCGCAGCGCGAAGATCGAGGCCAGCGAGGCGCTGGCGCGGATCTCCAGGGCGGTCATGCGCGAGGGAGCGGCAGTCGTCATGGGAAGTCGGCGTGCCGCACGGCCACCCGGTCCGTCGAAGCGGCCGGCAGCCAGCAAGTGGGGGCGTCTGCAGCACCCTGCGGGTTGGCGGGTGCGGACGAGCGGCGCTGCGCAGATATAGTAACAAGTTGCCCTTTGCTCTTCGGCGGTCCATGAACGAGATCCGCGTGCGCGGCGCGCGCACCCACAACCTCAAGAACATCGATCTCGACCTGCCGCGCGACCGGCTCGTGGTGATCACCGGCCTGTCGGGCTCGGGCAAGAGTTCGCTCGCCTTCGACACGCTCTACGCCGAGGGCCAGCGGCGCTACGTCGAGAGTCTCTCGGCCTACGCGCGGCAGTTCCTGCAGCTCATGGAGAAGCCCGACGTCGACCTGATCGAAGGTCTGTCGCCGGCGATCTCGATCGAGCAGAAGGCCACCAGCCACAACCCGCGCTCCACGGTCGGCACGGTCACCGAGATCCACGACTACCTGCGCCTGCTGTTCGCGCGGGTGGGTACGCCCACCTGCCCCGATCACGACCTGCCGCTGGTGGCCACGCCGGTATCCGCGATGGTCGACGCCGCGCTCGCGCTGCCCGAGGACACGCGCGTGATGGTGCTCGCCCCCGTGGCGCGCAACCGCAAGGGCGAGTTCGCGCACTTCTTCGGCGACATGCAGACCCAGGGCTTCGTGCGCTTCCGGGTCGACGGGCGCATCGTCGAGGTCGAGGATCTGCCCGAGCTCAAGCGCGCCGACAAGCACGACATCGACGTGGTGGTCGACCGGCTGAAGGTGCGCCCCGAGATCCGCCAGCGCCTGGCCGAGAGCTTCGAGACGGCGCTGCGCCTGGCCGACGGGCGCGCCCTGCTGGTCGAGATGGACGGGGGCCGCGAGCATCCCTTCTCGAGCAAGTTCTCGTGCCCGGTGTGCAGCTACTCGATCGCGGAGCTCGAGCCGAGGCTGTTCTCGTTCAACAGCCCGCTGGGGGCCTGCCCGGCCTGCGACGGCATCGGCGAGGTGGAGTTCTTCGACGAGCGCCGGGTGGTGGTGCATCCCGAGCTCTCGCTCGCCGCCGGCGCGATCAAGGGCTGGGACAAGCGCAACCTGCACTACCACCAGCTGCTCGCGGCGGTGGCGGCACACGGCGGGTTCGACCTCGAAGCGCCCTGGCAGGACCTGCCCGAGGCCGCGCGGCGCCTGGTGCTCGAGGGCTCGGGCAGCGAGGACATCGCCTTCACCTACGTCAACGAGAAGGGCCGGCGCATGAGCCGCGCCCACCCCTTCGAGGGCGTGCTGCCCACGCTGGCGCGACGCTGGAAGGAGACCGACTCTCCGGTGGTGCGCGAGGAGCTCGCCAAGCTGCGCAACATCAAGCCCTGCCCCGCCTGCCATGGCACGCGCCTGCGCCGCGAGGCGCGCCACGTGTTCGTGGGCGAAGGCGCGGGGCGGCGCGCGATCTTCGACATCGCGGCCACGCCGCTGGCCGAAGCAGCCCGCTACTTCGAGCAGCTGCGCTTCACCGGTCACAAGCAGGACATCGCCGACAAGATCGTGCGCGAGCTCGCCGCACGGCTGCGCTTTCTCAACGACGTGGGGCTCACCTATCTCACGCTCGATCGCAGCGCCGACACGCTCTCGGGCGGCGAGAGCCAGCGCATCCGCCTGGCCAGCCAGATCGGCTCGGGGCTCACCGGCGTGATGTACGTGCTCGACGAGCCCAGCATCGGCCTGCACCAGCGCGACAACGACCGCCTGATCGCCACGCTGCGCCATCTGCGCGACCTGGGCAACAGCGTGCTCGTGGTCGAGCACGACGAGGATGCGATTCGCGCCGCCGACTACGTGGTCGACATGGGCCCGGGCGCCGGGGTGCACGGCGGCCGCATCGTGGCCCAGGGCACGCCGGCGGCAATCGAGGCCGAGCCCGGGTCGCTGACCGGGGCCTACCTCGCCGGGCGTGCGTCCATCGCCGTGCCCGGACAGCGCGTCGCGCCGGGCGCGGACTGGCTGCGCGTGCTCGGCGCCAGCGGCAACAACCTCAAGAGCGTGGATCTGGCCGTGCCGGTGGGGCTGTTCACGGCGGTCACCGGCGTGTCGGGCTCGGGCAAGTCGACCCTGGTGAACGACACCCTGTATGCGGCGGTGGCGCGCCACCTCTACCGCTCGGCGGCCGAGCCCGCGGCGCACGCCGCGATCGAGGGACTGGAGCACTTCGACAAGGTGATCAGCGTGGACCAGAGCCCGATCGGACGCACGCCGCGCTCCAATCCGGCGACCTACACGGGCCTGTTCACGCCGATCCGCGAACTGCTCGCCGAGACGCCCACCGCCCGCGAGCGCGGCTACGGACCGGGACGCTTCAGCTTCAACGTCAAGGGCGGGCGCTGCGAGGCCTGCCAGGGCGACGGGATGATCAAGGTCGAGATGCACTTCCTGCCCGACCTGTACGTGCCCTGCGACGTGTGCCACGGCGCGCGCTACAACCGCGAGACGCTCGAGGTGCTCTACAAGGGCCTGAACGTCGCTCAGGTGCTCGGCCTCACCGTCGAGGCCGCCGCCGGGCTGTTCGACGCGGTGCCCGCCGTGGCGCGCAAGCTGCAGACCCTGCTCGACGTGGGCCTGGGCTACATCAAGCTCGGCCAGAGCGCCACGACGCTGTCGGGGGGCGAGGCGCAGCGCGTCAAGCTGGCCCTCGAGCTTTCGAAGCGTGACACCGGGCGCACCCTGTACATCCTCGACGAACCCACCACCGGCCTGCACTTTCACGACGTGGACCTGCTGCTCAAGGTGCTGCACCAGTTGCGCGACGCGGGCAACACGGTGGTGGTGATCGAGCACAACCTCGACGTGATCAAGACCGCCGACTGGGTGGTGGACCTCGGGCCCGAAGGCGGCGACGGCGGCGGCCTGATCGTCGCCAGCGGCACGCCGGAAGCCGTGGCCGCCACCCACGCCAGCCACACCGGCCAGTACCTGGGCCAGGCGCTGGCGCGCGGCCGCGCGCGCGCCGTCGCATGAAGCCGCCGCCGCGGAGCGCGCCGCCCGCCTCGCCGGGCGACCCTGCGGCCTGGCCGAACCTGGGCCCCGCCTCGCGCGGCATGCTGGCTGCAGCCGGCCTGCAATCGATGGACGAGGTGCGCGCGCTGGGCGCGGTGGCCGCCTACGCGCGGGTACGACGCACCAGCCCACGCGCCAGCCTCAACCTGCTGTGGGCACTCGAGGGCGCTCTGAGCGGACTGACTTGGCAGCAGGTGGCTCGCGAGCACCGCGCAAGCCTGCTGCTCGCGCTCGAGACCTACGAGGCCGGCGAGGTCGCCGGAGGCGAGGGCGTGGCTGGCGCCTCGGGCGC
>ENA-UOWG01002040-UOWG01002040.1-activated-sludge-metagenome-genome-assembly--contig:-NODE-2040-length-18293-cov-5.865665_pt1 | contig 18293 bp, 13 predicted proteins | sample MGYA00238147_ERZ761563 | MGnify/ENA primary metagenome ERZ761563 (study PRJEB28884, sample SAMN05720216) | anaerobic digester metagenome | isolation source: active sludge of municipal... | reverse complement strand
ATGAACATGATGACGACCGCGCACAGGATGGTGGCGATGATGATCTGCCACTGCATCCTGTTCGTCTGGGCGTTGACATCGTCTATATAGATGCCGGTCCCCACCATCCATCCCCAGGGAGCATACATCTTCACATAACCGAGTTTCGGTGACGGCACAGTCTGGTTCGGTTTCGGCCAGTAGTAATCAACGAACCCTTCCTCCTTTGCCTTGCCCAGCGCCACCATCTCCTTGATGAAGTACTTCCCGTGGGAATCCTTGAAGGTATCGTCCGACGCGTCCTTGCCGACCAGTTCCTGCTTCACGCCATGCGCCACCATTTTCCCCGAGGTGTTGAGCACGAAGAAATACTCGTTGCCCTGATAGCGCAGGTTCTTGATATTGGTCACTATCCTTTTCTGGGCCTCCTCCAGCGTCATCTCGCCCGCCTTGACCCGCGTCTCGTATGATGCTGCAAGAGTGACCACAACTTCCGCCACATTCTTCAGGGCGCCCTTCTTCTCATCCATCAGCTTGTTCTTGACCAACGGTATATAATAGAAGATCATCCCCGCCATGATAATGGCGATGGTCAGCATCGATATGCTCATGACCTTTGTTCCGATGGACCAGTTATTGAACCGTTTCATAACAAAACCTCCTTTTGAAATTCCTCTTCCCGGGGCCCACGGCAGAGAGCTGTCAAATTGCTCAGTTTTGTTCACAGTATGTGAACAATCACCGGTGCGGACCACCCCGGACTTTACAACATATTGTTTTTTTCGACACGCAACGTTCCCGGGGATATGTATAAAAGGATGATTTTCTTGTAGGAATTAACGATTCGTGGTGTAGGATGATTCTTACATGGGAAATAAGACCCTGAGGGTTATGGTTTATCTGATTTCTTTAGTTTACTTGGCTTACCTTGTTTAAAAATAACTAAAGCAGCACAAGAAACCGGAGAAACTAAATTATCTCTTCCCCGATGCCTTTGCCGTCAGTCGCCTGACCTGCTCCCGGATATTAGGATCGTTCGGCCGCAGGGAAAGCGCCGTTTTCATATCCGCCAGTGCCTCATTCACCTGTCCCAACGCCTCGTATGCACGCGAACGCGTTTCGTAGGAGGGAAAGAGGTTCCGGTCCAGTTCGATGGACCTGTTGAGGTCGGAGAGGGCGCGGTGGTAATCGCCTTTGATGATGTACAGATGCCCCCGGAAACCATACGCCCGGGCATTGGCCGGATCAGCGTCTATGGCTTTTTCTATGTCCTCCATGGCGTCATTGGCCCGCCTCAGGTTGTTTTTTATCAACGCGCGATCATAGTAAAGTTCAGAGAGAAAGCGCCCATCCTTCCGGGAATATTCAATGGCCTTGTTGATATCATCCAGGGCTTCGTTGAACATGCCCTTCATTTCCCATGCAACGCTCCTCTCGCGATAGACCCAGTCCTGTGCGGGGTTGATCGACAGGGACCTGTTGTAGTCATCCAGCGCGGCGTCGGGCTGCTTCTTCATCGCCTTGACCAGGCCGCGGAAGGCGTACGCATCTGAGGAATCAGGGTTGATCTCCAGGCTCCTGTTAAAATCGGACAGCGCGGCGTCGAGCTGGTTGAGCTTGTAGCGCGAATATCCGCGATAGAAGTAAAAGGAAGGTTCGTCAGGTTTGAGGTTGACGGCCATGGTATACTCGCGTACGGCCTGTTCGAACTGCTGACCGTCATAATATTGCTTGGCCCTCCCGGAAATGACCATGTACTCCGGAACAGGTGAAAGGGTTGCGACAAGGGGAAGACTTGAACCGTCCCGAATTACCGTTACGTTCACCGTTGCCCCTATCGGCAGCTGGCTGATGGATTGAACAAATTCAGCGTGATTCGCGACAGGCTTTCCGTTCAGTTCAATGATGCTGTCTTTTCTCTTTATACCGGCCCTGCTCGCGGGACTGCCGGAATAAACATGGATAACTGCAACACCGGCACCCGCACTTTCTTTTCCACCCAGGAATGTTGTTATCCTGTCCATCAGGCCGGTTCCCGGGGCGCTGGTTCCCTGAACCTGCCCGGTTCCTATCTCAACTCCCAGCCAGGGCTTTGCCTCTGCACCGGCGGCGGGAGACGTCTTTGCAGGCTTGACGGGCCCCGCGGCGGGCGGTGAAGGCTTTCCCGTTTTTTCGGTCTGCGGCGACGGCTTTGACGGTGTCTTGTCGCCCGCCTTTCCTTTCGGATATATCCTGGCCTTGAGCCCGACCACCGGCTGTGTGGGGCTCTCTATCATCTCGGCCGTCACCGTCATCCCCTTTACGCTTTTGACACGCCAGGTACCGACTGAAAGCTCCGTTCCAGCCGATGTCACGTATGACAGTTCCACCCTGTACCCGGGACGGACTGGGCCTTTTGACGAAAGTTTTACCTCTACGTTCGTACCATCGACCGCGGTCACTTCGCCGGTAACCGGAGAGGCCGCTTCCAGATTAGCGGCGGGGCAAAGGAGAGTGGAAAGGATGAACAGTATCGTTATCAGTATATATTTTCTATGGATATGCCGCGCCATCTTTCCTCCGTTCTTTTATTGCTGCCAGATATGCAGGTATCATCGAGACCCCCGCGACAGCATTTCAGCCCGCATACTGCATTGAGATTCGGTATTGGGGCCGAACACCTGCTTGCAGTTCCCCGAGGGATATTGCTTTCCAGGCCCATACACGGCATATACGGTGACCGCGTAGTATCTGCGCGCTCCGGCGTTCCATCTCTGCTGTACGCACTGCAGCACGTAATGGTTCTCGAACTGGGCCACAGTGTGCCCTGGGGTGTTCGCCGCCGGCCCGCCGCGGTTGCAGTCGTCGATCTGCGCCTTGAACCTCCTGCGGCAGTCCATGCACTGTTTGGAAACCGATTGCATAAGCATATCCAGGTTGTCCGTCCCGCATATGGGGCAGTACTTCTTGTCGCAGTCGACCCTGCTGCCTCCCCCCGATGGCGGTTTGACGGGCCCGGTTTGCGCACCGCTCCCTCCGGTAGGCGGCTTGACAGGAGACACCGGAGGTTTCGGCGGGGATGAGCCTCCTGCGGTCGGCGGCTTGGATGGCGGATGGGACGGCTGCTGAGGCGGCTTCATACCTCCCGCTATGATGCCCATCATCTGGTTCCACATTGCCACCTGCTGGTTATATTCCATGTTCTGGAGATCAGCCAGGGCCTGGTTGTAAAAATCACAATTCTGTGCCATGGGAAGGATCTCGCGGAACCGCTTTATGTCGTTCGCCCGCGCCGCGGCGGTAAGCATTGCCCCTATCCGGTTGCAATAATCGTCCAGCTCCTGCCGGCTGATGCAGCGGCCCTTTGAACCGTCCCACATCGCCCCCTGCGGACAATAGCAATCTACCCGTCCGGTCTGGTGGTTCCACATCGGACGTGTGCCTGGAAAGCGGGAACAGTCAGCCGTCTCGAGGGCCGCAGTTTCCGTGTCGACACAGCGTGTGCGGTTTTTATTCCACTTGAGGCCCTGGCCGCACTCACAGACCGCCCTGTTCGCACGCTCGTCAAAAACGGCAACTGCTCCGGGATACCTTGAACAATTAATGTTGTCCATTGCCAGCTGGCGGTTATCGACACATGACGTCCTGGTCTTGTTCCAGGAGGCGCCCTCGGGACAGATGCAGACGGCACGCTTTTTTCCGGCGTCCCACTTCGCCACGCTCCCCGGCCATCGGGAACAATCGGCGTTCGCCACGGCGTCCTGCGTGTTGAACTGTCCGTAATAATAGACCGTCACGGTGCTCTCTTCCTCTGCCTTTGACTCTGCGGCGGGAGACTGTGACTGGACCTTGAACTCGGAGCCTATTTTCGAAGCTGCGCCGATGATGCTTGGGTGCACATTGAAGCCTTTCTTTTTCAGGGTGCTCCCGGCGCTGTCGACATGCATCCCCCTTACATCCGGGACAACAACGTATATGGGCCGTTTCATGATGTCCTGGGCAAGGGTGAAACAAAAAGCCCCATCTGTGCAGGCCCGCCTGATGCGCTCCATGTAGGCGGCCGTCATCTGGGCAAGGTATTTTGTCAGTCCAGCGGTCTCACGGGCCTTTTTCACGGTCTCTTCGTCGACACCCATCCGTGAACGGGCATCAGCAAGAACCTCTTCGGCCTTTATGTATGTCTCCTTGACGGGAGCCGTATCCCGCAGGGCGCTTTCCGCATCGGCCAGGGCCTTCTCCGGACAATCGGCCGCCTGCCGATGCGCATTTTCAATGCGGTCCATATAACCGTCCATCTCCGTGCCTACCCTGTCCTTTTCAGGCGCTGCCTGCCAGGACTCGATGATCTTTTTTCCTTCCGCGTATCTCTTTCCCGCATCATCCTTGAGGGAGACAAGTTCCTTCAACTTCTCCTGTGCCGACCTGATGAGCTTCGTTGTATCGGCGAGTTTCTTCTCAAGGCCATCGGGTGTGGACTGCTGCTGCAGATCAGAGGTCCTGGATGTCCCCGAAAGCTCCCGTGTGAGCGCCTCCAGCTCGCTTAATGCGGTCTGTGCATACCGGGCCTGCTGTTTGACCCTTTCGAGGATGGAGTTTCCCTCAGTCAAAAAAGACCTCAGGTCTCCCTGGGTCGACTCCATACCGGCAAAAAGCTTCCTGCGTTCTTCTTTCGTTTTCGCGTTCTGGATGGCTTTTGTGGCCTCGCAGAGCACTTTGCTCAATTCTTCCGCCCTGTGGGCGATCTCGCCTTCATTCGTCGCGCCCTGCTCTGCGTCCAGATGATATTGCCTTATTGACTCGGCCTTTTTCCTGATATCCTCCGCAACCGTTTCCAGGGACCTGATCTGTTTTTCTATGGATTCGATGCGAACCTTGATCTTCTCCATTCCGGTCTGAGCATTCTTGATATCCTCCGAGGCCGACCGGCAGATGGCGGCGATCTCGGAGGCAAGCTTCTCCGCCCTCTCGGCAGCCCGCCTCAAAGCATCGAGGATTTCCTCCAGTCTCGCGTTCCGTGTTTCGTCCTGTGATCTCCTGATCCCCTTGAACGCCTCCTCGACCCTGGCGTACTGGAGATCGGGGGTCTTTTCGTAATGGCCGATCACCTCCAGCGTTACCTCGCATTTTTCAGGGTCCTTCGGTTCCACCGAAAAGCTCACAGCGCCCTTCCCCGACGCCTGAACACCCCCCTTGATTTCCTTCACCTCACTGAAGGTGCTCCCGTCGCCACCGAGCGTCAGCCTGACCTTTACATCAAAGACATTCTCCTTTTCAATGTTATCCACAACCGCTTTCAGTTCATACCTTGAGGGATTGGCGGCGTCTTTTTTCACCTCCATGGCCGGCTTCATCGCCGATATGGACGCCCTCCACAGGGTCATGATGCGCCAGATGGCGTCGTCGACACCAACCCTGGGATCTTTATATATCCTTTCCATTTCATCATAGGTAGACTGCGCCGCTTTTTTTGTGAATTCTTCGGCCTGTTTCTGCTGAGCCCTCCAGGGTACCTTCTCGTCGAAGCTCAGCCAGCCGTTCTCCCACTGGGGGTGGAACTTTTCGTTCATGGAAGGTTTGAAAGGGGTGGCCCCGCGGGTAAGCTCCAGGTGGGCCCAAACCTCCCACTTGGCATGGCTGGAATTGTGGACAACGGGACCAGCCTGGAAAGGATCGACCCCGACACCCCAGCCGTTATAATACCAGGGATCGAACCAGTCACGGAACCCGTCCTTGCCGCTGCTGCCCAGGGAGTGGAAAGCCTCTATGGTGCGTTTGAAATCCTGTGTCGTTCCCCATTCAGGCCATTTACTGTAAAGGTCCCTCAGGAAAATATTCCAGCGGGTACTCTGCGAAAGAGGCGTCTCGCCAAGCCAGATCGGCCCGGATTCATCAGGGGTCAGGTTCCATGGAAACCTTCCATCGATCCCGCCTATGTAGATCGCCTCGGCTTCCTCGGCCGGTATACCGACGATATGATGGGGCAGGCACATATCCGCCAGGAAGTGCGCCGACCACGCGGCGCCCTGCTCCGCCGGGCCCTCTTTGCCGCTTTGCATACTCTGGACAAGTATTGAATAGTACTTGCCCACCGCCGCGGGGGCCCCGCCCTTCTTTATCCTTGGATTGTAATAATGCTCCGAATACCTGCTGCGGCCGTCCACATCAGGACCTCCGCCCTGTGTTGGAAAGGGGTCCCAGGGAATGTCCTTGAAAACACCCTCCGACTGAAGGATCCGCTCTATTGATAGGAACCGGCTTTGTTTGAAAACAGGGTTGTTGTAAAGCTGCTCCCGGGCGCTTCTGAGCATGAGCCCGTGGGTGTTCAGGTCGAGGGTCTCGACGGCGCTGTAGGCCTGCAGTTCCCGCTGTCCAGCAAAGAAAACACTAAACACCGCCATGATAGCAAGGAACACAATGACCCGAACTGACCTGTGCCGTTTCATCCCAACCATCCGGTAATACTTTCATTTTTACGCTTTTACGCTCTTTTTGCAACGCAAATCTTTTTGGAAAGATAAAAAAACGGGTTAAGAATGATCTTTACCTTCAAATGCCGGTTCTCATTATCTTTAATGTCTCTTTGTTTTTGTTGCTGCCGCTTGAACACTTCAAACTTTCAAGCTGTTGAAACGGTTCTGTGGAGTTGGTGGGCCGTCAAGGATTCGAACCTTGGACCAATTGATTAAGAGTCAACTGCTCTACCGGACTGAGCTAACGGCCCACGGGACTTTTTTATAACACACCGCAGGAGAAAAATCCAAAAATATTTTTTTCTGGAAATGGCAGATATCCTTAATTTCAACAGACCACCCGATGCCTTTATAGAATTCGAAAATTTCGTTGACTATCGGACACCTCTATGTTAGAAAAAAGGCTGACAAGCGTGACATTGATGACCCTTCAGGACAGCAAAAAGGACACCTTCAAGACGCTCCTTAATTACAGTTCCCTGGGTCTTGAAATGGGTTTTAGCGTTGTCATTGGTCTTGCGGCCGGTTTTTATCTTGATAAGTATTTAAAAACGTATCCGTACCTTACGTTTGTTTTTATGGTTTTTGGTATGGTCGCCGCCTTCAGGGCGGTATATCGGGCATATAAAAAGCTTAAAAAGGATGATGATGCGGGAAATCTCGATAACTGAAATTGAACGGTTTAACGTTGCCGTTCTCGTTCTTGGCTCCATAGGCATAGGGATTGCCACCAGGGACCTTATGGCCTTTTTCAGCTTCGTCGTCGCAAGCGCCATTGTAACTCTCAACTTCCGCCTCTTGAAAAATATAATCGATAAACTGTTATTCAAACATATATATGAAAAAAAAGATCTTCTGATTGTCATCCCCCTGAAATTCATCCTTCTTCTGGGGATCCTCACAGTAGTTGTGATGTACGGGAACGTTCGGCTCGCTTATTTCCTCTTCGGGCTCTCGACAGTCTTTATATCGATAATGATAAGTCAATTACGACCGGTTTTTACCTCCGGCACGCAAAGGAGACAGGACCATGGGGCATGAATCTTTCACCTGGGTATCATACATACCCTTTCTAAAAACACTGCCGGCTCATGTATCGAATGCCATCATCGTTTCAATCATTCTTCTTATAATTGTTATTCTCGGATATAAGCAGGTAAAAAAAGCAGGAGACCAGATCATTCCCGACGAAAAGCTTACCTTCCGGAATATCGTGGAACTCCTGGTCGAGGGCATTCACAGTTTTGTGATTGATACTATGGGGCCGAGGGGCCCGGAATTTATGCTGATTATCGGCACATTGGCCCTTTTTATCCTCTTTAATAACATGTCAGGCCTTGTCCCCGGCTTTTTACCGGCAACTGACAACGTCAACACCACCTTCGCATGTTCATTGACAGTCTTTGTGCTCACTCATTTTTATGGTATCAGGGAACATGGTATCAAATATCTCAAACATTTTATCTTTATCAGTCCTGGTATGCCTTGGTTCGCAAACGTCATTCTTAGCATGCTCATGTGCCCCATAGAACTCATCAGCCATATTGCAAGGCCCATGTCTCTGGGCATCAGGCTTTTCGGAAACATAACAGGCGACCATCTCGTTACGGCAATATTCTTTGGCCTTGTCCCGCTGCTTATACCCGTCATATTCATGTTCCTCGGCCTGTTTGTTGCCTTTGTCCAGACATTCGTTTTCTCACTGCTCTCCATGGTCTATTTCGCAGGCGCAATTGCCCATGAAGAACATTAAATATAATATAGAAATAAAAACAAGAAAGGAGTGAATTGTTATGAAAAAGGTTGTGTCGATCTTAATGCTCAGCGGTATGATCCTTGTCCTCTCCTGCGGTTTTGTTCTCGCGGCCGAAGAAGCTGCCAAGGCCCCCCTTGATTCAAACGTGAAAGCCATGCTGGCAATCGGCGCAGGCGCGGCTATCGGCATTGCCGCTCTTGGCGGCGCACTTGGCCAGGGCAAGGCTGCTGCTGCAGCCCTCGAAGGCATTGCCAGAAATCCGGGAGCATCCGGAAAGATCTTTGCTCCGATGATCATCGGCCTCGCGCTTATTGAATCACTGGTCATCTACGCTCTGGTTATCGCATTCATTTTTGTAGGCAAACTGTAAAAACGAGGCGGGGATGGTTAAAACGCCATCCCCGCTATTTTACTGAAAATTCAGTACGGCCCCCCTAACATCATACACCGCATAATGTATGTTTTAAGGTTTTGTTCTTTTTTTTATCACTAAAACCTTCTGCGGTCCTTTGACTTCATGAATATCTCAGAGCAAGTCCAATAAAATCACCCCCGGGCGAGTTTGAACGTTTGAAGGTTTATGAAGCGTTTATCGTTCACCGAAGAAATTCCTCCCTCCCGGCTTCCTTCTCTTCCAGAGGGGCGGGTATCATTCCACTCTCTTTAACGAGGCATATACATCTTCCCTCTTTCGTAAAGAGGGGTGGGTTGGGGGGGGAGATTTTAAGGATGCATGCCCTATTATGGCTTTTTAATAAAAAGATGTATGATAACCGGCCTTCCGCTGCGCAGTGGGGGTTGTTATCTTTCATTGAACTTTATTTCCAAAGGAAGGTATCAGGGGGGTCATTTTAACCTCGCTTCCATCGCCCGCAGCAAACAAATCAATGCTCTCAATGTTGCAGAGCATCGAAAAAGGTACACCGTCTTTTTTTTTGAACGGTTCATGAACACTCAAACCCTGAAACGTTGAACTGTCTTCAATAAAAACCCCGCTTCCTTCTACGGAAGCGGGGTTCGTTATGTCGAACAAAGAGAGGATGAGGTTATTTCTTCTCTTCCTTCTTCTCCTCTTTCTTTTCCTTCTTCTCTTTCTTTTCCTTCTTGGCCGGTTTCTTCTCATCGGCAGGCTTCGCTTCTTCGGCGCCTTCTTTCTTCTCTTTCTTTGCAGGCTTCTTCACTGCCTTTTCGGCTTTCGCCTTTTTTGCACCGGCGATCTTTATAACAGTAAGTGCGCCCTTTTTGTACAGCATGGAAACCTTATCGCCAACCGTGATCTGGTCGGAGTTCTTGTAGCCTTTGAGCTTTGCATCGGCGATATCGAACGTGACGGCCTGTTTGCCGCGCTCAACCGTGACGGTCTTGAAAACGGTGTCCGTCGCTATGACCTTACCGGCAAAACCGGGCATCGGTTTTGGTTTCGGCTTTTCCGCTGCCTTTTCGGGCTCTTTGGCTTCAGCAGGCTTTTCTTCTTTGGCGGGGGCCGGTTTTTCTGCTGCGGGTTTCTCAGGAGCTGCCTTCGCTTTTTCGGGAGCTTTGGCTTTTTCCTGTGCAAAACCGGTGCTGACAAATGCGATACCGACTAACAAGACAAGTGCAAACAATAAAACCTTTTTCATAACCCCTTCCTCCTATTGGTTTTTTAAAAATATATATGATTTATCTTTAAACTTTTGCAGTCGTCATGTCAAGAGCTTTTATTGCACAAATGCCCGCAAATAGAACTTTTTGCCATATCTTTCGAACATATGATGTTCACAGTTTTCTTTGTGTATTATCAGGTATTGTTTTTTGAGGCCACTTTTATTACTATTTTAGCATTACTACATCAACTCAAGGAGATGGTCCATGAAAAACACCACAAAGAGATCTGCCATGTCTTTTCTGACCGTTTTTGCAGTCCTCGTTTCACTTGTAATTATCGCTCACACAGATCTGTATGCCCAGCAATCGCTTCCCGGCGGGAGCTACAGCAAGACCTGCCGCAACTGCAGCATGGAAGAAGGCCCGATGCTCCGCTGTGAGTGCAGCTACAAGAACAAGTATTCGGGTACCACGCTCTACACCGGTATTTGCGAGGCGAATACCGTCTGGAACGACAAATCGAAGCTGAAATGCACACCGAAAGGCAGTTTTAAAAAAAGCTGCGGCAGCATATCATGGAACCAGACACGACTCCAGGCCGTATGTAAATCGAAAAAAGGCAAAACCAGCGGAACCACCCTTCCCAACTGGCCCGGCTGCGATGGTGACATAGCCAACTGCGACGGTAAATTGACCTGCGGGCCATGCTCCTGAAAAACAGCTTGAGCAGCTTGAATGCTTGAACCGTTTGAACGGGAAAAACCTAAAAAAATGATTTGAGGTTTTTAACGGTTCAAGCGGTTCGAGCTGCTCAAGCATTCAAACCGTCTTCACGTCACTTCGTTCGAACAGCTGTGACGGCTCAAACCATATCTTTCTTTGACACCGCAGATAAAGGGCATTAGAATAATACCACCGTGAACCGTTTCAAACTCATCAGCGATTACGAGGCAAGAGGCGACCAGCCGAATGCGATCAGGCAGATATCGGAAAACATCGAAAGCGGGGCACAGCATCAGGTGCTGCTTGGTGTTACCGGTTCAGGCAAAACCTTTACCATGGCCAATGTGATCGAAAAGGTCAACAGGCCCACGCTTATCATCTCCCACAACAAAACCCTCGCGGCCCAGCTCTTTACCGAGTTCAAAACCCTCTTTCCGGAAAATGAGGTCCATTTTTTCGTCAGTTACTATGATTATTACCAGCCCGAAGCCTATATTCCTTCGACGGACACCTTCATCGAGAAAGATTCGTCCATAAACGAGGAGATCGACAGGCTGAGACTGCTTGCTACCAACGCCCTCTTTGAACGCGACGACGTCATCATCGTCGCCAGCGTTTCCTGTATTTACGGCCTGGGTTCTCCGGAGGCATACTACGGTATGCTCCTGTATCTTGAAGAGGGACAGGCCATGGAGCGTCATGCCATCCTCAATAAGCTTATCCAGTGCCAGTATGAACGCAACGATATGGACTTTTACCGCGGCAAGTTCCGCGTCCGCGGAGGTGTCATCGACATATACCCGCCCTATGAGGAGGATCGTGCGTTCAGGATCGTCCACGAAGATGACCGGGTCGTGTCCATCGCGACCATAGACCCCCTCACGGGTAAAACGCTTGACAGGTTCAGACGCTGCACCATATTCCCGACAACACATTACGTGATGCCCCGGGAAACCCTGGACCGCGCCATCTTGTCCATCAAACAAGAGCTTGAGGGACACCTCGCCGCCCTCAAAAACCAGAACAAGCTCCTGGAGGCGCAGCGTCTCGAAATGAGGACACGATACGACCTGGAGATGCTCGCGGAGCTTGGCTACTGTTCAGGCATCGAGAACTACTCGCGCCACTTCACCGGAAGAATGCCCGGCGAGCCGCCGCCGACCCTCATGGATTACCTCCCGGGAAACGCCCTGGTCATGATCGACGAAAGCCACGTGACGGTCCCCCAGCTTGTTGCAATGTACCGCGGAGACAGGTCGAGAAAGATGACCCTCGTGGACCACGGTTTTCGCCTTCCCTCGGCCCTGGACAACCGGCCGCTGACCTTTGAGGAATTCGAGGCAAGGGAAAAGCAGGTCCTCTATATCTCGGCAACCCCGGCAAAATACGAGATGCAGAAGTCGCAGGGACACGTGGCCGAACAGATCATCAGGCCGACGGGGCTCATGGACCCGGAGATCATTCTCAAAAGCGCAAAAAACCAGGTTGAAAACCTCCTGCCGGAGATCGAGGAAACTGTCAGGCGCCAGGAGCGGGTACTTGTCACAACGCTGACCAAGCGCTTTGCCGAAGACCTCACCGACTTCCTCCTCAATAAGGGGGTAAAGGCCAAGTACCTCCATTCCGACGTGGACACCCTGGAGAGGGTCGCTATCGTGAGGGACCTCAGGATGGGCAAATTCGATGTCCTTGTCGGGGTCAATCTCCTTCGTGAAGGCCTTGACCTCCCCGAGGTATCGCTTGTCGCTATCCTCGACGCCGATAAGGAGGGTTTCCTTCGCTCCCAGACATCGCTCATTCAGACCTGCGGGCGGGCGGCCCGCAATTTAGGCGGAAGGGTCATCATGTTCGCCGACTCGGTAACGGAATCGATGCGGCGCGCCATTGACGAAACAGAGCGCCGCCGGAAGGTCCAGCACGCGTACAACGAAAAGAACGGGATCACACCTGAAGGGATCAAGAAATCGATCGTGGATGTCCTTTCATCGATCTACGAAAAAGACTACTACGAAGTCCCTGACGACGATCTGGATTTAAAAGGCATGAAACCGAAACAATTGTCCAGAATGCTGAAAAAACTGAGAAAACAGATCGCCGACGCGGCCAAAAACTGGGATTTTGAAAAGGCGGCCGAGCTGCGCGACAGGCTGCTCACCCTCGAAAAAATGGAGATCACGCTGTGATCACCGAAGAGATCATAGACAGCCTGCCTGAATCACCCGGTGTTTATCTCTTCAAGGACAGTCCGGGAACGATCATTTACATCGGCAAAGCCCGCAACATCCGCGACCGCGTCAGGAGCTATTTCCGCAACGATGTAAAAGACATCAAGACAAGAACGCTCGTTGAGAACATCGAAGGGATTGAGCTCATCCTCACGGAGAATGAAAAAGAGGCATTCCTTCTCGAAAACAATCTTATCAAGCGGCACTCACCGAGGTACAACATCAACCTGAAGGACGACAAATCCTACATCTCGCTGAAACTTACCATACAGGACCGCTACCCCGCCCTCATGCCAACACGCAAGATATTAGACGACGGGTCTCTCTATTTCGGCCCCTATCCGCACGGGCGGGACGTAAAAGAAATCCTGAAGCTCATGGAGCGCTTCTACCCCGTCAGAAAATGCAAGGACACGATCTTCAGGAAGAGGAAGAGGGCCTGCATGCTCTACGAGCTTGGCAAATGCCCCGGCCCTTGCGTGATGTCCGTTGATACCGCTGAATACGGGAAGATCATCAATGAAGTCAAGGACTTCCTTTGCGGCAAGGACGAAAAGCTTCTTAAGGAGATAGAGCGCAACATAACGAAAAAGATCGCCGTATGGGACTTTGAAGGTGCTCAGCAGCTCAAAGAACGCTACCAGGCCATCAAGGGAATGACCCAGAAACAACACGTCCACGAACATTTTGGAAAAAACCGCGACGTGTGGGCCTTCTCGGAAACCTTTCAAACGGTGTCATTGGTGGTCCTCACCTTCCGCCGCGGCGTCCTCGTCTCGCGGCGCCTCTACAAGGAACCCGTCTATGGGGAAAACATTGGCGAAACAGCGATGACCTTCCTCTTCCAGTATTACAGCTCACGTCCCATACCAGACGAGATCATCCTTTCGGAAGAGATGGAAGACGTTGACACGCTGGCGCGGCATCTTGCAGACAGGAAGAAAGGGTCCGTCAGGATCCTTGGGCCGGCCAGCAAGGGGGTAAAAGACATCACACGCCTCGCAGTTGAGAACCTTCACGAAACCGAAACGCTGCCTCTCGACGATGCCTTCCGCAGCACGCTGCGCCTGAAAACAGCCCCGTCGAGGATAGAGGTATATGACATATCCCATATTCACGGCCAGAACCCGACGGGTGTCATGGTCGTTTTTGAAAAATTCAAACCCGCAAAGGACAATTACAGGGTCTTCCACATCCGCGGTTCCGACACCATGGATGACGTGGCAATGATCACCGAGGTGCTTGACCGCAGGGTCAAAGATCAGGCACTTGGACCCCTTCCCGACCTTTTCATCATCGATGGCGGCAAGGGCCAGCTTACAGCGGCAAACAAGGTGCTCAAAACCAACCTGATCGACAGGAACATCATTTCAATAGCAAAAGGGGAGCGCAGAAAAAGGATGGATGACATCATCTACATACCGGCGAGGAAAAACGCGCTCGCCCTCCCCAGGGCATCCGCCGTCTTCAGGCAAATCGTGGCGATGCGGGATGAAGCTCACCGCTTTGCCGTGGCATCTCACAGAAGGTGGAGGAAGAAGGAAAATCTGAAAAACAGGTGACGGGTTACGGTTTTTCTGGTTTGTTCTGTTTGTATGGTTTGTATGGTCGAACAGGATATTCAATTTTTAACTAAATAAACCAGATAAACTGAAAAAGCCAAGGAAACCGGGGGAGCCGATTTCTCGCTTCTTGCCTATGATCCTTCCTCTGAGAGCATTTTTGCCACTATCTCCAGCACGTCCTGATCTTTGAAGGGTTTATCGAGAAAACCGTCAACCTTGTACTCTTGCAGTTTCGCCCGCTGCTCTTCACTCATAAATCCGCTTGAGATGACAACCCTGGCATCACGGACTGCCTTACGGATCTCCCTGAGGACCTCGTCCCCTTTGATCCCGGGCATGATCACATCGAGGATGACAAGGTCTATTTCCTCCCGGTGTGTTTTAAAAATACTGAGCGCCTCCTCTCCGCTGTCTGCTTCGAGAATGGACACACCCGTTTCTGCCAGAGCGCCTTTCAAAAGATCCCTTATCATGTGCTCGTCATCGACGATCAGGATCGACCTTTCCCGGATCAACCCGTTCGTGACGATCGGCGCCTTTTTCTTTTGCACCGCACTGCGCGTCCGGGGAACGGGAAAATAGAGGCCAAAAACAGTCCCTTTGTCTTTTTCGCTTGCGACCTCGATAAAGCCTCCGTGGCCCTTTACCGCCTTGTCCACCAGGTAGAGGCCCATGCCGAGATTCGAGTCGCCCTCCTTTGTGGAAAAGTACGGCTCAAAGATCTTGCTCCGCAGCGCCTCATCAATCCCTTTGCCCGTATCTTCGATCTCGATATGGATGAACTCCCGGCCGCCGGGTTTGCTGCACATTTTTGTCGTCACGTTCAACAGGCCCCTTCCGTTCATCGCGTCCCTGGCATTAATTAGAAGGTTGAGAAAAACGTTCTGCAGTTCCGCCTCGTCGCCCTTGATATGGGGCAAACCATTCTCGAGATCGATCTCTATCTGGATATCACGAATGCTCTCCTTGAGGAGGAACAGCACATCATCAAGGAGAGCATTTATGTCGACAAGGCCGGACGACTTCTTTTGCCTGCGGGAGAAGTTAAGCAAATGCCGGGTCAGTTTTGAGGCGCGTTGGGCGGAATGCTCGATCGCCTCCGCATAACGTTCGAGCTTCGCGTCGGAAGCAAGGGCTTTTTTCATAAGCGAAGAATAGCCGAGTATCCCTGTGAGCATATTATTGAAGTCATGAGCGATGCCTCCGGCGAGCATACCCACGCTCTCCATCCTTTTCTTGAGAAGATGCTCTTCCTCGCTCACCTTTTTTTTCATCACGTTCTTGAACAGGACGGCCCGCCATTCCCCCTTGTCTTTCTCTTCCTTGACGGCAAAGCTTTCCACCTTGAATACCTTATAGTCATTTTTTGACTTGTAATTGACCTCGCCATAAATGATACCGCTTTTTTTCACCAGGTCTTCAGGCAGGCCGGGAATGACCCTGTCAACGCGTTCGCCGACAAGAAATCCTTTTTTTGTTTCAAATTCCTCCCTGGCCTTCTTGTTCACATAGCATACATAGCCCTTTTTATCGATCAAGAGGAAGGGATCCGGAAACTCCTCCAGTACCGTCGAGAACGTGGCCGAGGAATGAAGCTCTTTGCGGTGGCCGCTCTCGCTTAAAAGCAATGACCTGTTGAAGATCTCGCACACTATTTCAAGCTCTCGGACAAGCCTCATTTCAACTTCCATGTAATATCTCTTGCCCAGGACAAGGTAGCCTATTTTCTTCAGTTCTTTTCTGAGGGGATAGACATAAAGAATGCCGTATCCGAAAACATCATCCACCAGCGACGGCATGCTTGTGCTGCCGCTGATCGCCGATATGCTCGTGAAGTCGAGATTGTGCAGGGTTTCATCTATACTGTAGAAACCCTCACGTATGATGCCGTCATCGTCAACCATGACCTTGCACATGTCGAAAAATGATTCTTCAACAAAAACCCTCGGAATGTAGCTGACAAGAATATCCTCCTCGACGCTGCTCATGATGCGCATGATAATGGAATAATTATTGATGGCGCGCTCGTAGAAATTCCACTGGAGCCTCATTGTTTCGTTTTGAAGGTCTTCTTTTTTCATCATATCTATACCAGCTGGAGAAAATTCATGATCTTCTCCACTTCAAAAGCGATGGCATTCCGCTCTTTTTCCAGGATGAAAACCTCCGTCGATTGCGGGATGGCGTCATTCGAGGCAAAACGATCGGCAATGTTCACTATCCGGAACAGAACGTCCTGACCGTCACCTTTGCCGCCGCCGTGATGGTGGTGTATGATCTGCGCGAAATCATGGGGAAATTTCCATTTGACCGCGATAATGTACCCGATCTCCTGGTGATCGACACCAAAACGGTCGCGCTCCAGCACAACTATATCTGTGTCTGCGGTCTTTGCCTCTCTAAGTAATTCCCCGTAATCCGGGACAGCGAGATAGAAGACGATCTTTCCGATATCGTGGAGCAATGACGCGGTGAACATCTTTTGAGGGTCTTCGACAAGCATCCTTTCCGAAAGTATGCGCGCCGCGCAGGCAACACCGATGGAGTGCTTCCAGAGGGCCAGGAGGTCTTCCTCTCTGAGCCTGAGCTTCTTCATGATGTTCTCCATGAGAAGCAGACAGGTCACTATGCCCCGGATCTCTTCAAAGCCTATTGTCAGCATGGCGCGCTGAAGGTTGAATATCTCCACGCCCCTGCTGTAATATGCCGAATTAGCAATGCTGATGATCTTGGACGATATGGCCTGATCGTACTTCACTACATCGGAAAGATCGTTGAAGGACGAGTTGTTGTTGCCGAGTACCTTGAATACCCGGTCAACAATGGCGTTCAGTGTAGGGATAACCTTGATCTCGCCTGCCTGGTTGATAAGCTTCTCTCTTGGTACGGGAGCGGTTGTAGGCATATATAAAACTTTTCGGATAAAAGCGCAAAAAATTAAGGGCCTCCGGCGTTATTTTTGCGTTAAGGACCTCATATGCCAAATGAATTTAAGGGGAATTCATCTTGACTTTCGGGGAGTTTTTGACTATGATGTTACAATTTTTGGAGGTGTCTGCAATGGGATTAGGTCTTATCGGTAAAAAACTGGGTATGTCGCAAATATTTGACGAACACGGGAATGTCGTTCCCGTTACGGTCATAAAAGCTGGGCCATGCTATGTCGTCCAGAAAAAAACCGCCGACAAGGAAGGCTATAATGCCATCCAGATAGGTTTCGACGAGGTGATCAAGATCCAGCGGGTCAACAAACCGGAGGCGGGTCATTTCAAAAAAGCGAACATGGCGCCCACAAAGGTCCTCAGGGAGTTCAGGGTATCACCCGAGGATATCGAGGCCAATGAGGTCGGTGCCATCTACTCCGTCGATATATTCGAACCTGGCGATTTCGTTGACGTTACCGGCACATCAAAAGGTAAAGGTTTCGCCGGTGTAATGAAACGTCACGGCTTCGGCGGCGCTCCGGCAACCCACGGTTCCCATGAAGCCTTCAGGCACGGCGGCTCCATCGGCCAGAACATGACCCCCGGCCGCACCATGAAAGGCAAAAAGATGCCCGGTCACATGGGCGCCAAAAGGGTCACCACACAGAACCTGAAGGTTATCGACGTACGAGGTGACACAAACCTCCTGCTCGTCGAAGGCGCCATTCCCGGCCCCGCCAAGGGTTATGTGGTAATAAAAAGAGCAGTGAAAAAGGCAGCACCTGTGGAATAAAACCCGGTGATCAGAAAAACAACGGCAAAGGCATTTCGTCTTTGCCTTTTTTTTATATTCCTGAAACATTTGACGCAACCTTTCCGGACGTCCTGTTTATGCCCGGCTTCTGATAATTTTTCATCATTCGGCCTGAAGCCGATATGACTAAAAGAACCGGCTTACAATGAAAGTATGCAGTTACGTTCAAACGGCTCAAGCTGCTCAAGCGGTTCGAACTGTCTTTCCTGTCTTTCTTGACGATAGTGTCAAGAATCTTTCGCACTTTTCATAGCAACCCCATCAGTCCGGTTAT
>ENA-UOWG01002038-UOWG01002038.1-activated-sludge-metagenome-genome-assembly--contig:-NODE-2038-length-18303-cov-16.010467_pt1 | contig 18303 bp, 20 predicted proteins | sample MGYA00238147_ERZ761563 | MGnify/ENA primary metagenome ERZ761563 (study PRJEB28884, sample SAMN05720216) | anaerobic digester metagenome | isolation source: active sludge of municipal... | reverse complement strand
CGATGAAGATCGATATCGCGCTGAAGAACAACTTCGGCTTCGGCGGCACCAACGGTTCGCTGGTCTTCAAGCGAATCTGATCCGGTTCCGCAGGAAAGCGAACGGTGCAGTTTCCGATTGTCATCGGACTGCACCGTTCGCGTTTTCTGGGGGCGGCACTTGTCGCGATCACCGCGCTGGCGGGCGTGGTGACTCTGGTTTCACCTTGGGCGCCGGTTGTTCGAGGTGCAAATCTTGCGGTCATCGTGATCGTGGCCGGCTTTGCCTGGCGGCGTCTCGCGCCTGGATTATCGGCAATCAGGCTGGAGCAGGCTGGGCAAATTTTCCTGGCAGCCACCGGCGACGCTGAGTTCGTAGAGGCCGAAGTGCTGGCCGGCGCAACCGTTCATCCCTGGCTGACCATCATTCGCCTGAAAACAGCGGATCAAAGAAAGCACCTACTGATCGTTGCGGTCGACTCGATGAAAGCCGAGGATTTCAGGCGTTTGCGCGTCTTTCTGCGCTGGCGGGCGGAGTTCAGCGTACCGGTCGGCGACGCCTGAGAACCGTATTTTTTGGCTTGCGGGCCATCTCGGGGTAATCGCGGGAAAAGTGCAAACCGCGGCTTTCCTTGCGCTGCATGGCGCAGCGAACAATCAGATCAGCCGTGACAACGAGGTTACGCAGCTCGATCAGGTCATGGCTGACGCGGAAGTTGGCGTAGAACTCCTCGATTTCCCGCATCAGCAGGCGGATCCGGTGCTGCGCCCGCTTCAGCCGCTTGGTGGTGCGGACGATGCCGACGTAATCCCACATGAAACGGCGCAGTTCATCCCAGTTGTGGGAAATGACGACTTCCTCATCGGCATCCGTGACGCGGCTTTCGTCCCATTGCGGCAGGCGGGGCAGGGGCCTGGATTTGCTGCCCAAAATGTCGTCGACCGCAGCTTCCGCGAAAACCACGCATTCGAGGAGCGAATTGGAGGCTAACCGGTTGGCCCCGTGCAAGCCGGTGCACGAAGCTTCGCCGGCGACGTAGAGGCCGGGCACGTCGGTTCGCCCATGCCGGTCGCTGACGATGCCGCCGCAGGTATAGTGAGCCGCCGGCACGACCGGGATCGGTTCGCTGGCAATGTCGATGCCCAGTTCCAGACAGCGGGCATGGATGTTCGGGAAATGTTCGCGGATGAAATCCTCGCCCTTGTGCGAAATGTCGAGATAAACGCAGTCGAGGCCGCGTTTTTTCATTTCGAAGTCGATGGCACGGGCGACGATGTCGCGCGGCGCCAGTTCTGCCCGTTCGTCATGCTCGGGCATGAAGCGCGTACCGTCGGGCAGGCGCAACAGGCCGCCTTCGCCGCGCACCGCCTCGGAAATCAGGAACGACTTGGCTTGCGGGTGATACAGGCAAGTCGGGTGGAACTGGATGAATTCCATGTTGGCGACCCGGCAGCCGGCGCGCCAGGCCATGGCAATGCCATCGCCGGTCGAGGTGTCGGGATTCGTCGTGTACAGATAGACCTTGCCGGCCCCGCCCGTCGCGATCAGCGTATTCGCGGCACCGAGGGTGATGACCTCGCCGTTGAGGCTGTCGAGTACGTAAGCGCCAAAGCAGCGGTTTTCGCCGGTGCCCAGCTTGACGCCGGTGATCAGGTCGATTGCAATGTGATTTTCGAGAACGACGATATTCCGATTGCCGCGCACCTTGTCCATCAGCGTCGCCTGGACTGCCGAACCGGTCGCGTCCGCCACGTGAATCACCCGCCGGGCGCTATGCCCCCCCTCGCGCGTCAGGTGGTAACCCGCTTCGTCCTTGGTGAAGGGGACGCCCTGTTCGATCAGCCATTCGATTGCACGGCGACCGTTCTCGACGACGAAACGCGTTGCCTTTTCGTCATTGAGCCAAGCCCCGGCGACCAGCGTGTCCCTGATATGCGCCTCGATCGAGTCGCGGTTGTCGAGAACCGCTGCGATGCCGCCCTGGGCCCAGCCCGACGCCGAATCCCCAAGCGTACGTTTGCTTACGAGGGCGACCCGGCAGTGGTTGGCCAGGCGCAAGGCAGCGGATTGGCCGGCCAGTCCGCTGCCGATGATAAGGACGTCGAAATTCTGCAACACGGTTCTCAATCAGGGTTCTGGCGCCGAATATAGCATGCATGCGCCAAAACCATGCGTTACAGACGGTCACAAATAATGGAAACTACGTATTCATGCCGGCAAATTTGCTAGGCTATACTTCAATATAAACAAAACTAACGAAAGTCCCGCAGGGAGAATCAAAACTTATGAGCGAGCGCGAAATCGACCAGGCGCTGGTCGAACGGGCGCAAGGTGGAGACAAGCACGCCTTCGACCAGTTGGTGAGCAAATACCAGCGCAAGCTGGGACGCCTGTTGTCGCGCTTCATTCGCGATCCGGCCGAAGTGGAGGATGTCTCGCAGGAGGCCTTTATCAAGGCGTACCGCGCGTTGCCCTCGTTCCGCGGCGACAGTGCGTTTTATACCTGGCTCTACCGGATCGGGATCAACACTGCCAAGAATTATCTCGTGGCACAGGGGCGTCGCGCGCCGACATCGACCGAATTCGATAGCGAGGAAGCCGAGACCTTCGAGTCGGCCGAACAGTTGCGCGACATCAATACGCCGGAGAGTCTGCTGTTGTCCAAGCAGATCGGCGAAACCGTGAATGGCGCCATCGACGCCCTGCCCGAAGAGTTGCGTACGGCGATCGTTCTGCGTGAAATCGAAGGACTTTCCTACGATGAGATTGCCGGGATGATGGATTGCCCGATCGGCACCGTGCGTTCGCGCATCTTCCGGGCGCGTGAAGCGGTAGCCCAGAAATTGCGCCCGCTGCTCGATGTCGCGCCCGATCGCCGGTGGTAGGCCATGGCTGCTGAACAAACCACCGTTCGCGCCATCGTGCGCGAACTTGATGCGGATAGCGCCCTGGTCGAAGTCGAGCAGGGCGGGTGCGGACGTTGTCACGAGCAGGGCGGGTGCGGCGGACAGAGCCTGACCCAGATGTTCTGCAGCGAACCAAAGAGATATCGTGTGGTCAATCACATCGGTGCCGGCGTCGGAGATCGTGTCGTGGTTGCCATTGCAGCGGGCAGCGTGCGGAAAAGTGCGAATTTGGGCTATGTTCTGCCGTTGACCGCAACCATCGCCGGTGCGTTGCTCGGCATGCAACTGGGCGAAGATACGGGTGCCATGCTCGGTGCCGCGGCCGGTCTGCTGCTCTCGTTTCTTTACATTGGCCGCCGGACAGCGACCGGCAATGGTTTTTCCGCAACTCGCCCCCATATCATTTCCCGTTCGTCTTAAGCAATTCAGGAGGTACGTGCCGATGAAACGTTTCTTGGCTCTCTTGTCATTCCTGTTGATTTCATCCATCGCAGTCGCGCAGACGCGCGGCCTGCCGGATTTCACCGAACTCGCCGAACGGCAGGGGCCGGCGGTCGTCAATATCAGCACCACGCAGGTCACGCGCGGCAGCCAGGCGATGCCCTTTCCGTTCGACGAGAACGATCCGGCCTTCGAGTTTTTCAAGCGCTTCATGCCGCGCAACCATGGCGGCACCACGCCGCGTGAGTTCGAGAACAAGTCGCTGGGATCCGGCTTCATCATCAGCGGCGACGGTTACATTCTGACCAATGCCCATGTCGTCGATGGCGCCGACGAAGTGACGGTGCGCCTGACCGACAAGCGGGAATTCAAGGCGAAGACGATAGGCGCCGACAAGCGAACCGACGTCGCGCTGCTCAAGATCGAGGCCAGCGGCCTGCCTGTCGTCAAGCTGGGCGAGCCGTCGCAACTGAAGGTCGGGGAATGGGTCGTAGCCATCGGTTCGCCCTTCGGCTTCGACAACTCGGTCACCGCCGGCATCGTTTCGGCCAAGGGCCGCTCGCTGCCGCAGGAAAACTATGTTCCGTTCATCCAGACCGACGTCGCGATCAACCCGGGCAATTCGGGCGGGCCGCTGTTCAATATGCGCGGCGAAGTCGTCGGCATCAATTCGCAGATATATAGCCGCAGCGGTGGCTACATGGGCGTTTCGTTTGCCATTCCGATCGATGTCGCGATGGAGATCCAGAACCAATTGCGCGCTTCCGGCAAGGTGAGTCGCGGGCGGCTTGGTGTGGTGATCCAGGAAGTCAGCAAGGAACTGGCCGATTCGCTGGCCCTGGGCAAGCCGATGGGCGCTGTCGTAAACGCGGTCGAGAAGGGCGGCCCCGCCGACAAGGCCGGACTGGAACCCGGCGACGTCATCCTCAAGTTCGACGGCAAGCCGATCAATGCATCTGCCGACCTGCCGCGACTGGTGGCCGCGACCAAGCCGGGATCCCGCTCGACCGTCCAGGTCTGGCGCAAGGGGACTACGCGCGATATTGCCGTGACGGTCGGTGAAATGACCGAGGAGAAGGTTGCTTCCAATCGCCCGGCGCGCAGCGGTAAGGTGCCGGAACAGCAAGCCAATCGCCTCGGGTTGGTGTTGAACGAGCTGACAGCCGACCAGAAGCGCGATCTGAAGATGTCCTCCGGCTTGCTGGTCGAGGATGTGCGCGGTACGACATCACGCGCTGACCTGCGCTCCGGTGACATCATCGTTGCACTGATCAGCAAGGGCGCTACGACTGAGGTCAAAACGGTCGACCAGTTCAACAAGTTGCTCGCGCAGTTCGAGAAGGGCAGCAATGTCACGCTGTTGATCCGGCGCGGCGAAATGCAGACCTTCGTCACCATCAAGGGGCTCAATGGCGGTTGAGCTGACTCTGCTCAGTCGGCGCTTTTGCCACCTCTGTCACGACATGGAGGCAGCTCTGGCACCGTTGGCGGCGGAGTTCGGGGCCGCGGTGACGGTGGTCGATGTCGATGGCGATCCGCTTCTCGAAGCACAGTATGACGAATTGGTGCCGGTACTGCTGCATGGCAAAAACGAACTCTGCCATTACTTCCTCGACGAGCCTAAAATCCGTGAATATTTGGCCGGAATCCGTTAGAATTCACGGTCTTATGAACAGGGAAGGGCGCCAGATAAGCGCCCTTTTTTACTAGCCGTGGATCACATCCGTAATTTTTCCATCATCGCCCACATCGACCACGGAAAGTCGACGCTGGCCGACCGCATCATCCACCTCTGTGGAGGACTCTCGGATCGCGAGATGGAGGCTCAGGTGCTCGATTCGATGGACATCGAGCGCGAGCGTGGCATCACCATCAAGGCCCAGACGGCCTCGCTGCAGTACAAGGCGCGTGACGGCAGAATCTATAATCTCAACCTGATCGATACGCCGGGGCACGTCGACTTTTCCTACGAAGTATCGCGCTCCCTGTCGGCCTGTGAAGGCGCGCTGCTTGTCGTGGATGCGTCGCAAGGCGTCGAAGCGCAGACGGTCGCCAATTGTTATACGGCGCTCGACCTGGATGTCGAAGTCGTGCCGGTTTTGAACAAGATCGACCTGCCGTCGGCCGATCCCGACAATGCGCGCCAGGAAATCGAGGACGTCATCGGCATCGACGCCACCGAAGCCGTTCTTGCCTCGGCCAAGACGGGTCTCGGCGTCGAGGACATTCTTGAAGCCGTGGTCGCCCGCATCCCGCCGCCCAAGGGTGACCCGGAAGCGCCGCTCAAGGCGCTGATCATCGATTCCTGGTTCGATAACTACGTCGGCGTCGTCATGCTGGTGCGCGTTGTCGATGGCGTCATGCGTCCAAAGGACAAACTATTTTTCATGGCCACCGGCGCCCTGCAGTTGTGCGAGCAGGTCGGTGTCTTTTCCCCGAAATCTGTTCCGCGCGATGCGCTGCGCGCTGGCGAGGTCGGCTTTGTCATTTCCGGCATCAAGGAACTGAAGGCCGCCAAGGTCGGCGACACGATCACCACGGTCGACCGCAAGGCCGCTACGCCGTTGCCCGGCTTCAAGGAGATCAAGCCGCAGGTTTTCGCCGGCCTGTATCCGGTCGAATCCAACCAGTACGACTCGCTGCGCGAATCGCTGGAAAAGCTCAAGCTCAACGACTCCTCGCTGCAATACGAGCCGGAAGTGTCGCAGGCGCTGGGTTTCGGTTTCCGTTGTGGCTTTCTGGGGTTGCTGCACATGGAAATCGTGCAGGAGCGCCTTGAGCGTGAATTCGATCAGGACCTGATCACCACGGCGCCAACGGTGGTTTACGAAGTGGTGATGCGCGACGGTTCGGTCACCCAGATCGAGAATCCGGCCAAGCTTCCCGAGATCGGCAAGATCGAGGAAGTCCGTGAACCGATCATCACCGCGACGATTTTCGTGCCGCAAGATTACCTCGGCAACGTGATTACGTTGTGCAACCAGAAACGCGGCAACCAGGTCGACATGCATTACCACGGCCGCCAGGTGAAGCTGGTCTATGAGATGCCGATGGCCGAGGTGGTCATGGATTTCTTCGACAAGCTGAAGTCGTGCTCGAAGGGCTATGCCTCGCTCGACTACGATTTCAAGGAGTATCGCGCCGCCGATGTGGTCAAGCTCGATATCCTGATCAACAGCGAGAAAGTAGATGCGCTGTCGCTGATCGTTCATCGCGCCAACTCGCAATATCGCGGCCGCGAACTGGCCTCCAAGATGCGCGAACTGATTCCGCGCCAGATGTACGACGTGGCCATCCAGGCGGCGATCGGTTCGCACATCATCGCCCGCGAAAACGTCAAGGCGATGCGCAAGGACGTGCTCGCCAAGTGCTACGGTGGCGACATCACGCGCAAGAAGAAACTGCTGGAAAAGCAGAAGGCCGGCAAGAAGCGGATGAAACAGGTCGGTAGCGTGGAAATTCCGCAGGAAGCCTTCCTCGCCGTATTGCGCGTCGATAACTGAGAACCCCGATAATGAATTTTGCCCTGATTCTTCTGGTGCTGACGGTCGTGAGCGGCGTGCTTTACGCGGTCGACGTGCTGAAATTCCGGAAATTGCGCGAGCAGAAATATGCGTCTTTCTATGGCTTAACCAGCAAACCCTTCCAGTTCAGCTCCGATCCGAAGTACTACTTCTCCAGCGAGCAGCATCGGCGTGCCACTGCATATCTTGAGTACGGCATGCAGCAAAATGAAGGCTTCGTAGTCATTACTGGCGAATTTGGGGTCGGCAAGACAACGATCATACGCAGGATGCTTGACAATCTGGATCCGGACAAGGTGATCGCAGCACATCTGGTGAGTACCCGGAATGAGGCCGACAACACATTGCGCCTGGTCGCTGCTGCTTTCGGCATCCGCACCAAGAGTATTGAGAAATCTGACATCCTGCTGTCTCTCGAAGCCTTTCTGATCGGCATGACCAGTAAGGGAAAGCGCTGCTTGCTGATCGTCGATGAAGCACAGAATCTTACGTCCAGAGCCATAGAAGAATTACGCACGCTTTCAAACGCACAGTTCGGCAATCAAGCCTTACTGCGGATCTTTCTTGTCGGCCAACCCGAGTTCAGGGATATCCTGCAAAGCCCGAAAATGATGCAATTTCGGCAGCGGGTCATCGCCTCGAGCCACATCGAACCGATGGATGAAGAGGAGACGCGCGCTTATGTCGAGCACCGTCTAAAATGTGCCGGTGCCAAAGAGTGCCCTACCTTCACTCCGGATAGTTTCGAGGCGATTTTCAGGGCTACAAACGGGATTCCAAGGCATATCAATTTGGTCTGCGATCACCTGTTAATGTTTGGTTTTCTAAACGACAAGAAACGATTTAACGCCAAGGATGTCGATGAGGTTGCCCGCAAAGTCACAGAAGAAACTAAAGGCTCATCAGCCATTCGTGCACAACGTGCTCAAAGCCAAACTGCGGGATCGGGATCGAATCCGGCCATTTCCAGTTGGGGGCCGGACGTGCAAGCAGACCCCAAGGATGCCAAGGAGCCGTTTTGGGTGGAGTGGGGCGCCAGTTTCTTCCCGGTCATCCTGATCGTCTTCGTATTTCGCTCGTTTCTTTTCGAGCCGTTCAAGATTCCTTCCGGATCAATGATCCCGACCTTGCAAATCGGCGACTTCATCCTGGTCAACAAGTTTATTTATGGCATCCGCCTGCCGGTGATCAACAAGAAGATCATCGACGTCAACTCGCCACAGCGTGGCGACGTAATGGTTTTCCGCTACCCGGAGGATCCGTCGCTCGACTATATCAAGCGTGTCATCGGCGTGCCGGGCGATACGGTTGCCTATCAAAACAAGCGCCTGAGCATCAACGGTCAACCTGTCGAAACCACAAAGACTTTCGACTACCATCATCCGGAACGCCTCTACTACTCGGATCAATATGTCGCTAGAATGAGCAACATCGAGTTTAGATACCTGAATGACAGCGATGCACCCGCATTTATTCCAGACGCAAGCCAGTTTCCGTATCGCGAGAATTGCACCTACAATGCTGCTGGCGTCATTTGCAAGGTACCCGCAGGGCATTACTTCATGATGGGCGACAATCGTGACAACAGCCGGGACAGTCGTTTCTGGGGGTTCGTTCCAGAGCGGAACATCGTCGGCAAGGCGTTCTTTATCTGGTTGAACTTGAGCAGTCCCAGCCGGATTGGTTCATTCAACTAAGGAGAAACAGATGAAGTATCAACGCGGCGTGGCCCTTTCCGGGCTGATCTTCTGGGGCGTGGTCATTGCACTGGTCGCAATACTGGCCATGAAAGTCGTGCCGACGACCGTCGAGTACTACAAGATCCTCAAGGATGCCAAGGCATCGGTTAACAAGGTCGGTCCCGACGCCACCGTTGCGGATGTCCGGAGAACTTTCGACAATTTCGCGAATATCGACAGCCTGGATTTCAAGCCGGAACAACTCGACATTTCGAAGGAGGGTGGCAAGATCGTCGCCTCGTTCGATTACGACAAGCGTATCCCGCTGTTCGCCAATGTCAGCCTGTTGATCAATTACAAGGGTTCGACCGCCGACTGAACATCAGGAGATGGCTTTGTCGACGCTGACAGCGGCGCTCGGGCATTCCTTTGCTGATCGCGCACTGTTGCAGACGGCGCTGACGCATCGCAGTTTCGGCGTTCCCAACAATGAACGCCTGGAGTTTATCGGCGACGGGCTTCTCAACTGCGTCATTGCCATTGCATTGTTCAGGCGCTATCCCGATCTGGCGGAAGGCGAACTTTCCCGGATGCGAGCCAACCTGGTTCGCCAGGACACGCTTCATCAACTCGCGGTTGCACTGAATCTGGGCGATTCGTTGCGTCTGGGCGAGGGCGAGTTGAAAAGCGGCGGCAACCAGCGCCCGTCGATTCTTGCCGATGCGGTCGAGGCGCTGATCGGCGCGGTCTTCCTCGATGCCGGCTTCGAGGCTGCCCAATCCGTGATCGCCCGCCTCTACCTTCCGCTTTTTGACGAGATGCGCAGCGGACCGGTGACCAAGGACGCCAAGACCAGCCTGCAGGAATGGCTGCAGGGCCGGAAAAAGCCGCTGCCGCGCTATCACGTCATCGAGGCCAGTGGCGCGGCCCATGAACAACGCTTCGAGGTCGCCTGCGAAATCGAAAATCCCGCCTTGCGCACTACCGGGCAGGGCAGCAGCCGTCGTCTAGCCGAGCAGGCCGCTGCGGATCGCGCACTGAAAGCACTCAAGGCATGAAAAAAATTCGTTCCGGCTACATTGCCATCGTGGGTCGCCCCAACGTCGGCAAATCGACGCTGCTCAACCGTCTGGTCGGAGAAAAAATCAGCATCGTCTCGCGCAAGGCGCAGACCACGCGGCACCGCATCACCGGCATCGTCACCAACGACAGCGCGCAGTATGTATTCGTCGATACGCCGGGCTTCCAGACCAAGTTTTCCAATGCCCTGAACCGGGCGATGAATCGCGGCGTGACACAGACCCTGAGCGACGTCGATCTCGTACTCTTCGTGATCGAGGCCGGGCGCTACGATGCCAAGGACCAGGCGGTCGTCAAACTGCTGCCCAAGGATCGGCCAGTCATCCTGGTCATCAACAAGACCGACCAGTTGAAGGAGCGCACCGCCTTGCTGCCTTTCCTGGCGCAGGTGTCCGCTGAACACGACTACGCCGCCATCGTGCCGATCAGCGCGACCAAGGGGCGGCAGACCGATGTATTGCTTTCTGAGGCATGCAAGCACCTACCCAACGAGGGGCTGATCTTTCCCGAGGATGATCTCACCGACAAGAGCGAGCGTTTTCTTGCTGCCGAATATATTCGCGAGAAGGTTTTCCGCCTGCTTGGCGACGAACTGCCCTATGCGACGACGGTGGAGATCGAGAAATTCGAGTTGGAGGGCAATCTTCGGCGAATCTTTGCCGCCATCGTCGTCGACCGCGAGAGTCACAAGGCCATCGTCATCGGCAAGGGTGGCGAGTCGCTCAAGCGGATCGCCAGCGAGGCCCGTCAGGACATGGAGCGCCTGTTCGACAGCAAGGTTTATCTCGAGGTCTGGGTCAAGGTCAAATCGGGCTGGAACGATGACGAGCGCCTGTTGAAAAGTCTCGGTTACGAATGAACCTGCGCAGCAAAGTCGATGGGCAGCCGGCCTACGTCTTGCATACCTATCCGTTTCGGGAAACCAGCCTCATCGTCGAGACATTTTCCCGCGATTTCGGGCGCATGGCGCTTCTGGCAAGGGGCGCACGCCGCCCGCGCTCGGCGATTCGCGGGCTGCTGATGGCTTTCCAGCCTCTGGAAATCGGCTGGGCTGGCAAGGGGGAAGTCCTGACCCTGATGAAAGCGGAATGGCAAGGCGGCCACGCCTTGCTGTCGGGTGAGGCCCTGTTCTGCGGCTATTACCTCAACGAATTGCTGATGCATCTGCTGCCGCGCGAGGATGCGCATGACCGCCTTTTTGCGGGTTATGCTGAAATGCTCGCCCGGCTGGCCAGTGATCCAGGCGGCAGGGTGCGCGAGGCCGATCTGCGGAGCTTTGAAAAGATCCTGTTGCAGGAACTCGGCTACGGCCTGACCCTGACTCGCGACAGTGATGGCAATCCGGTTCAGCCGGCGGCGCATTACGCTTACCGGATCGAGCAGGGACCGGTGCGCCTGGAACACGCAGAGGCAGCGCCCCAAACTGTCTTGGGCAAGACCTTGATCGATCTCGAAGCCGAGGATTTTTCGGATGCGCGATCCCGCAGCGAAGCCAAACAACTGATGCGGACGCTGATAGCCTATTATCTGGGTGGCAAGGAACTCGAAACACGCAAAATATTCAAGGAGTTGCAGGAACCATGATCGAACTTGGCGTCAATATCGACCACATCGCCACGCTGCGGCAGGCGCGCCTTACCTACGAACCGGATCCCGTCTGGGGCGCAGTCGAGGCGCATCTCGGCGGCGCCGACGGCATTACGGTTCATTTGCGGGAGGATCGTCGCCACATCCAGGATGCCGATGTCCGGCGCTTGCGCGACCTGACCCAGATCAAGTTGAACCTCGAAATGGCCGCGACCGATGAAATGGTCGGCATTGCCTGCGGCCTGAAGCCGGAAATGGCGATGCTGGTGCCGGAAGGTCGCCACGAGGTGACGACCGAAGGCGGGCTCGATATCCTGGCCCAGGAGGCCCGCTTGGCCGATGTCATCGCCCGTCTGGCCGACGCCGGCATCATGACCAGTGTTTTCATCGATGCCGAAATCCCGCAGATCGAAGCGGCGGCACGCATTGGCGCCCGCGTCTGCGAAATTCATACCGGCCCGTATGCCCACGCCTTCCACGCCATGGGCCGCGATGCCGAAGCGCAGGCGGTGATCGGCGAACTGGGCAAGATCCGCCAGGCCGGCGAGCGGGTTCGCAAACTCGGCATGCGCTTCAATGCCGGCCACGCGCTCAATTACTACAATGTCCAGCCGGTCGCCCGACTGGCCGGGGTTCGCGAACTGCATATCGGCCACGCCATCGTCAGCCGCTCGGTTTTTGTCGGTCTGCGCGAAGCCGTGCGCGAAATGAAACAACTCATGCGCGAAGCGGCCAATTTGGGTCAAGCGGACGGCCAATGATCCACGGTATCGGCACCGACATCGTCGCGGTGAAGCGTATGCACGCGATGTGGGAGCGGCACGGCCACAAGGCACTCGAAAAGTTGCTCGCGCCCGAGGAAATCGGGGAATTCGCCGGGGCGGCCGACAAGGGACGCTTTCTCGCCAAGCGCTTCGCGGCCAAGGAAGCGTTCGGCAAGGCACTGGGTACCGGCATCCGCCCGCCGGCCGTGTTGCCGTCGATTGCCGTCGCTCACGATGGACTGGGCAAGCCCCTGCTGGTCTTCCACGGTCGACTGGCTGAAATGATCGAAAACCAGCACCTCATTGCCCACCTTTCGCTGAGCGATGAAGCCGAATACGCCATTGCCTATGTCATTCTGGAGCGCACATGAAACAACTTGCCCCCGGCCCGCTGATGATCGATATCGCTGGCGCCCGACTCACCGATCTCGACCGCGAGCGGCTTTGCCATCCGTTGGTTGGCGGGGTCATCCTGTTCACCCGGAACTACGAAAATCCGGTTCAATTGGCGGCCCTGACCGCTGAAATCCATGCGCTCCGGACGCCGCTCCTGATCGCCGTCGATCATGAAGGGGGCAGGGTGCAACGCTTCCGCGACGGCTTCACGCGCCTGCCGGCGATGGCTGCTCTAGGGTGCCTGTGGGATAGCCAACCGGCAGCGGCGATCGAAGCGGCACATCAGGTGGGTTACGTCCTCGCCGCCGAACTGCGCTCGTGCGGTGTCGATTATTCCTTTACACCCGTCCTCGACCTCGACTACGGGCCGTCACGGGTGATCGGTGATCGCGCCTTTCATCGCCAGCCGGCAGCCGTGGTCGCGCTGGCCGGCGCCCTTGTCAGCGGATTGCGGGTCGGCGGCATGGGTTCCTGTGGCAAGCATTTTCCGGGACATGGCTACGTGATTCCCGATTCCCACGTTGAGTTGCCGGTCGATGACCGTAGCCTCGAAGCGATGCAGGAAGACCTGATTCCCTATCGCGAGATCGACCTTGATGCAGTGATGGCCGCCCATGTCATCTACGACTGCATGGATTGCAATACTGCTGTATTTTCAAATAAATGGATTGATTATCTTAGAAATGACATAAGGTTTGAAGGTGTTGTTTTTACCGATGATCTGTCGATGCAGGGCGCCGGCGTGGTCGGCGGCATGCTCAACCGCGTCGATACAGCCTATCGCGCCGGGTGTGACATGCTGGTGGTGTGCAACGCTCCCGATGCTGTAGCCGTGGTACTGGCCGACTGGCATCCGCAAGTCGATCCGGCCCGCGGCAAGCGGGTCGCCGCCCTGGTGCCGAAGCAGCCGGCCAGGGACTGGCAGGCGCTACAGTCCGAGCCGCTTTATCAGGCGGCGCTTGAAACCATCGCGCGCTTGACGGTCTGATCCACAGGGGATACCGTCACCGTCTGATCCGGTGACATAAATGCAATCGGGCAGCCGAAGCTGCCCGATCGAGGTGCCGGAGAGATCGCGAATTACTTGGCGCGGCTCTTGTACTCGTCGGTACGGGTGTCGATTTCGATCTTGTCGCCGATAGCGACGAAGGCGGGAACCGGCAGTTCGAAACCGGTAGCCAGGCGCGCCGGTTTCATTACCTTGCCCGAGGTATCGCCCTTGACGGCGGGTTCCGTGTAAATCACCTCGCGCACCACGCTGTTCGGCAGTTCAACGGAAATCGCCTTGCCGTCGTAGAACACCACTTCGCACGCCAGGCCGTCTTCCAGATATTTCAGGGCGTCGACCATGTTTTCGGCTTCGACCTCGAACTGGTTGTAATCGGCATCCATGAAGACGTACATCGGGTCGGCGAAGTAGGAATAGGTGACTTCCTTCTTGTCGAGCTGAACGAGTTCGAACTTGTCGTCGGCCTTGTAGACGGCCTCGGAAGCAGCGCCCGACAGCAGGTTCTTGAGTTTCATCTTGACCACAGCCACGTTACGGCCGGATTTGTTGTACTCGGACTTCTGGACGACGAGCGGGTCGGCGCCAACCATGATCACGTTGCCGGAGCGGAGTTCCTGTGCGGTCTTCATTCTGGATTCCCAAAAACTGAAAAATAAAAGCCTGCGATTATACCTTGGTGGCGCAGAACTTGACGAGCGCTGTTGAAAGATCCATGGTTTCGGCGAGTTGCTCCGACCAGCGAAGGTTATGGCCGGCAATCTCCGCTCGCGCCGCCATGAAATCGTCCCAGGCGGAACGCAGATCGCCCGCGGAATTCCATGCCCGGAAGACGTTGACCGCAGCAATCCTTCCCGCAGGGCTCATTCCCGCGGTGTAACGCGCGAGAAAAGCGTCCAGTTTGACCAGATGCGCGTGCTCCTCCTGCGGATAGATTTGCCAGACGAAAGGCTTGCCTGCCCACTGCGCCCGCACAAAGGAATCCTCGCCGCGCACAAAATTGACGTCACAGCGCCATAACAGGCGGTCGAAATCGTCTTGCGGCAGAAAGGCGAAGGGCAGCACCTTCAACTGCCCAAGCTGCCAGGGGCCGCTGCCGCCTAAATGCCCGGCAACGGCAGCCAACGGCTTGCCGGGCGCGACGTGGAGGCAAATCGCAGTCGCCGACCTGGCGAGCACTTCCAGCAACTCGCCGACCGGTGCGGTGTCGTAGGAGAAGAGGCTGATGTCGAGCGCCTGCGCCCGTTCCCGCCGGGCAAGCTCGGCGTCGCGCCTGGCGAGCAGGCCTTTTTCGCGCAACAGGCCGCCGCTTGCCGCGGTGAACCCGGGAAAGTAAAAATATTTGACCAGCGGCAACGCAGGGTGGGGCGATGCCAGACCATGGCACCCCTCGGCCCATGACTCCGCGGTCAGGTATTCCAGATTGATCCAGCAGGGCTGCGGAACCGCTCCGGCCATCGCCTGCAGGTAATTGGCCGGCAGGTCACAGGCAAACGCCTCGATAACGACCTCGCCTGGACGGTCGACCTCAAGGCTTTGGGTCCACCGGCAAATCTCCACGCCCGCGCAGAGTTGCTTGTTCAACCGGCAATCGATGGCCGGCGCCATCGGCTTGAGGCTGTCCAGATCGTCAAGCCAAAGCCGAACGGCCTTCCCGTGCTCGCTCGCCAGCTGCCTTGCGAGTCGCCAGCAGACGCCGGTGTCGCCGTGGTTGTCGATGACGCGGCAGAAGATGTCCCAATGAAGCTGCATGACCCCCATGCTAACATCGTCGCCATGCCTTCATTTCACGACCCGCGCGACTGCACGGCGTGCGTCCGCCTCGCCGAACACCTGGCGACCATCCGCCGCCGCGACCCCGACTGGCATGCGCGGCCGGTTCCCGCTTTCGGAGCGCTGGATAGCGAGCTGCTGGTGGTCGGTCTCGGTCCGGGCGAGAAGGGCGCCAACCGCACCGGTCGCCCGTTCACCGGCGACGTGGCCGGCGAGCTGCTCTATCCGGCGCTCCATCGTTTCGGTTTTGCCAGCCGTCCCGATGCACTCGGGCCGGACGGCTGGGCCAATCCGGCAATGCATCTGAACAACTGCCGCATCACCAATGCCGTCCGCTGCCTGCCGCCCGCCAACAAGCCGACGACCGCAGAAATCCGTCAGTGCAACGGCCATCTCAAGGACGAACTGGCGGCCATGGCGAGCCTGAAGGTAATCGTCGCCCTCGGCGCCATCGCCCACCAGGCGCTGTTGTGGGCCTATGGAATCAAGGCCAGGAACCTGGTCTTCGGCCATAACGTCAGCCATGAACTGCCCGATGGCCGCCTGCTGGTCGACAGCTACCATTGCAGCGGCTACAACTGGCGCACCGGCCGCCTGACGCGCGACAGTTTCGAGGCGGTGTTTGCCGGTGTCAGGGCCCGGCTCGGGTAGTCGGGTACGGTCATGAGTTTCGACGCCAGGGAGTTTCTCGCTTCGCTGACCGAGTTGCCGGGTGTCTACCGGATGCTCGACGCGGGTGGCGTCGTACTTTACGTCGGCAAGGCGAAGAACCTCAAGAAACGGGTTTCATCCTACTTCCGCGAAAACCTGGCCAGCCCGCGCATCGCCCACATGGTCAGCCAGATCGCCGCCGTCGAGACCACCTCGACACGCACCGAGGCTGAAGCCTTGCTGCTCGAGAACAATCTGATCAAGTCGCTTTCACCACGCTACAACATCCTGTTTCGCGACGACAAATCCTATCCCTACATCGTGCTGACCCGCGAAGAATATCCGCGGCTCGGTTTCTTTCGCGGCAACCCGGACCGCAAGGCCGAGTATTTCGGGCCGTATCCGTCGTCGTGGGCGGTGCGCGACAGCATCCACCTGCTGCAGAAGATGTTCCGGCTGCGCACCTGCGAGGATTCCGTCTTCGCCAACCGCTCGCGGCCCTGCCTGCTCTACCAGATCAAGCGCTGCAGCGCGCCGTGCGTCGGGCATGTCAGCCCTGAGGATTATGCGGCCGATGTCCAGCTCGCCTCGATGTTCCTTAACGGCCGGCAGCAGGAAGTTACAGGGCGCCTGACCAAAGCGATGGAGGCGGCTTCCGGGCGGCTCGCCTTCGAGCAGGCGGCGGTCTATCGCGACCAGATCCAGTCGCTGCGGCAGGTCCAGGAGAAGCAGTACGTTTCGAGCAGCAAGGGCGAGGATGTCGACATCATTGTCGCCCTGCGCGAGAACGGACAACTGTGCGTCAACCTGGCGATGGTCCGCGGCGGCCGACATCTCGGCGACCGCCCGCAGTTTCCGGTCAATGCCGGCGATTCCGCGCCGGCCGAGGCGGTGGCTGCTTTCGTCCGCCAGCACTATGCCGCGCATCCGGCGCCGGCGCGGGTTATCGCGCAGCCGCTGCCGGCAGTGGAGGAGGGCAGCGATCTCGGCCAGCTGCTCGCCGAACTCGCGGGGCGGCCGCTGCCGGTCGGCGAACCGCGTTCGGTGCTGCACCGGGCATGGGCCGAGATGGCGTTGCAGAACGGACGCCTCGCCATCGTCGCCCGCAACCAGGCGACGGCGCAGCAGGCGCAGCGCCTGCAGGCACTGCAGCAGGCATTGGGGCTGCCCGAGAACATTCAGCGCATCGAATGTTTCGACATCAGCCATACCCAGGGTGAGGCCGCGGTGGCATCGTGCGTGGTCTACCACGGAAACGGCATGAAAAAGGCCGATTACCGGCGCTTCAACATCCGCAACATCCAGCCTGGCGACGACTACGCTGCCATGCGCCAGGCCGTCAGCCGGCGCTACGAACGGGTGGCGAGCGGCGAAGGCACGGCGCCGGACCTGATCCTGATCGACGGCGGCAAAGGTCAGGTCGGCAGCGCCCATGCCGCGCTGACCGAGCTCGGGCTCGGCGAACTGGCGATGATCGGCGTCGCCAAGGGCGAGGGGCGCAAGCCCGGGCTGGAATCGCTGGTTTTCCCGGATGGCCGCGAGCCGTTACAATTGCCGGCGGAACATCCGGCGCTGCACCTGATCCAGGAGATCCGCGACGAGGCTCACCGCTTTGCCATCACCGGCCACCGGGCGCGGCGCGGCAAGGCGCGCAGGACTTCGAAGCTCGAAGATCTGCCGGGCATCGGGGCGGCGCGGCGCAAGGCGCTGGTCGCGCGGTTCGGCGGCCTGGCCGGAGTTCTCGCAGCATCGCCAGACCAGTTGGCCGAGGTTCCCGGAATCAGCCAGGAGCAAGCCGAGAAGATTTTTGCAGCACTACATTGAGCCAATGCCTTTCAACCTGCCCATCCTGCTGACCTGGCTGCGCATCGTCGCCATCCCGTTGCTGATCGCCGTCTACTATCTGCCGGCCGACTGGGCGAGCAGTCACGAACGTGACGTCGTGGCGACCTACATTTTTCTGGCGGCGGCATTTACCGATTGGGCCGATGGCTTTCTGGCCCGCAAATTGAACCAGACCTCGGCTTTCGGCGCCTTCCTCGACCCGGTGGCTGACAAGTTGATGGTCGCCGCCGCGCTTATCATTCTGGTCCAGTTGGGACGAGCCGATGCGATCGTTGCCACCATAATCATCGGGCGCGAGATCACCATTTCGGCGCTGCGCGAGTGGATGGCGAAGATCGGTGCCTCGAAAAGCGTTGCCGTCTCGATGCTCGGCAAGATCAAGACGGCGGCGCAAATGATCGCTATCCCCTTGCTTCTTTACCATTCCCCGTTCCTGGGAAGCGATTCCCGCATTCTGGGCAACTGGCTGATCTGGATTGCCGCGCTCCTGACCCTATGGTCCATGGGCTATTACCTGCGCATGGCGTGGCCCGAAATTGCCGAACGGAGCGAGGGAAAATGACCGGCGAAATGTTGACAATTCCCTTGCAGCACCTATAATGCGCGCTCTGTTCAGGGCGGCAGTAGCTCAGTTGGTAGAGCGCAACCTTGCCAAGGTTGAGGTCGAGAGTT
>ENA-UOWG01002029-UOWG01002029.1-activated-sludge-metagenome-genome-assembly--contig:-NODE-2029-length-18450-cov-4.357597_pt1 | contig 18450 bp, 16 predicted proteins | sample MGYA00238147_ERZ761563 | MGnify/ENA primary metagenome ERZ761563 (study PRJEB28884, sample SAMN05720216) | anaerobic digester metagenome | isolation source: active sludge of municipal... | reverse complement strand
CCACGGTCGGCGAAACCCGCGTCATCCCCGAGGAACTGGGTGTGACCTGGCAGCGTATCACAAATCACTGGTAGTAGGTTTCAAAAAACCGGTTACATGAATAATTGTCCTTTTTGTGCAATAATATCTGGCGAGAAACCATCCTGGATAGTTTACAGATCGGATTCTGATATATGTTTCCTGCCCAGAAAAGGCGAGGCGTACGGACACACGATCATCGCACCTGTAACTCATATTGAAGATATCTACCATGTTGACCTGGATTTGCTCAAGAACTTAACCCTTGTATGTAAGGAAATTGCACTCCTTTACAATAAGAAGCTGGGGGCTACCGGTGTAAATATATTACATGCCAGCGGAGTATCCGCACAGCAATCCGTTCAACATTTACATTTTCACCTGATACCAAGATTCGATAATGATGGGTTGAACACGTGGCCTGATTTGCCGGGTTCCAGCGCCAATAACGATCAAATACTCGAAATATTAACCAGGGATAGGTAAAAAAGGGCGGGCTTTTAACCCACCTTGCGATATGACCCATGAAAAGGTTGTTATTAACCTTTTCATGGATTGATTACAGCCTTACTGCGAAAGCAGTTCCTCAAGTATCTTCCGCGCCAGGGCAGCGTCCGCCTTACCGCGCATCTTCTTCATCACGCCCCCCACGAACCAGCCGATCAATGTGACCTTGCCGCCCTTGTATGCCGCCACCTCGTTGGGTGCTTCCGCCAGCACTTCCTCGCACACCGCGCGGATAGCGATGTCATCGCTCACCAGCCCCAGGCCTTCATCCGATACGAGCTGCGCGGGGTCTTTCCCGCTATCCTGCACCTTCTGCAGCAGGCTCTTGCCGGTGTTAATGTTGATCGTGCCTTTGTCCACCAGTTTCAAGATCTCCGCCAGTGCCCCAGGGGTGAGCTTCATCTCATCCGGGTTCAGACCCTGGTCATTGATCATGCGCAGCACATCGTTCATCAGCCAGTTGGAGACCTTCTTAGGATCCCCGCCATATGCCTTCACCGTGCTCTCATAATAATCAGAAAGCTTGCGTTCAGAAGTGAGGATGTCAGCGTCGTAATCCGGTAATTTGTACTGCTCCACAAAGCGCGTCCGCCTTGCCAGCGGCAGCTCAGGAAAATCCGCCAGGATCTCGTTCTTCCACTTTTCGCTCAGGCGGATCGGGAGCAGGTCCGGTTCGCGGAAGTAGCGGTAGTCCGCCTCGGTCTCCTTGGAGCGCATCTTCTTGAGCGTGCCCGTATCCTCGTCCCACTCCAGCGTCCACGCCTCGATGCGGTTGCCCGCCTCCACCTCGCGGATCTGGCGCTCGATCTCGTGCGCGATGGCCTCGCGCACCGCGTCGATCGAGTTCACGTTCTTGATCTCCGTTTTGGGGTTCAGATGTGTCTCGCCTTTCACGCGGATGGATACATTCGCGTCGCAGCGCAAGTGTGCTTTTTCCATGTCCGCCTCGGAGATACCGATCCAGCGTAATAACTGGCGCAGGCGCATCAGGTACTGCGCTGCTTCGTCCGCCGTGCGCAGATCCGGCCCTGTGACCATCTCTACCAGCGGTACGCCGCAGCGGTTGAAGTCAATGAAGCGTTGCTTATTACCGACCTTGGTCTTACCGGCGTCCTCCTCTATATGCAGCTTCCAGATCGTCACCCGGCGCGTGTACGCGGTGTTATCCGGTGAGGCGGAAGCCGGCACCGGCAGGTCCAGGTAACCACCCCTGGCCAGTGACTGGTCGAATTGCGAAATCTGGTAGCCTTTGGGCAGGTCGGGGTAGAAGTAATTCTTGCGGTCAAAGAAGGACAACGGACGGATCTCGGCGTTCATGGCGTGCGCCAGCAGCACACCCTTTTCCACCACAGCCTTGTTGAGCACCGGCAATACGCCCGGCAGCCCGCAGCACACGGGGCAGATGTTGCTATTGGGCGGGTCGAACCACGAATCGGCCTTGCAGGAACAGAAAACCTTGGTGGTGGTGTTCAGCTGAATGTGTGTTTCCAGCCCGATGATGGCTTCGTAATCTGTCATTTTTCCTCGCATCTGAAAACAAATCTGGAATCAGAAGCATTGAAAAGGTTTTTACTAACCTTTTCAATGCTTTTCATGCCCACGTAATCGAAAGCCATGTATAGGTTCTTTCTAATCTTTTCATGGTTTTTATTTGAAATTCTCAACAAATTCCACATAATCAACTATTGGTCCTAAAAGCCTGTTGCGATATTAAACAACTTCGCGTGTTGAGTGAGTCATTTCAGCCCACTCGCTGTAATCGCTGAATTTCCACTCAGCGGGATGCTTCGCTATTCCAGCTGCGACAGGGTTATGATGAATGTAACCGATTACATTAGCTACGTCTTCCTTAGTCATTATTTCAACATGTTTGGCACTGCCTTGAAACAGAGTTCCTACCCTGTCATAACGTCTATTTATTGCTTGGGTATATGAATTGAAGACCCGTTGGATAAATCGTGAACCTTGTTTTCCTTCCAGTTCTTCCAATAATATATGATAGTGATTTGGCATCAAGCAGTAAGCCACCAGTTCAACTTTGTAAGAAGAGAGAAAACGGTACATCAGTCTGATCAAGTACGTATAGTTATCAGCTTCAAAGACTATTGGCATCCGGTTGACGCCTCGATTAAAGTAATGCAGAAACAAAGAGTCCAATGATTTATGACCCTCTCGACATCATTTCTTGCATGCTGACCCATGAAAAGGATATAGAGAACCTTTTCATGGGTTTACAGGCAGGTTTCGTAATACTTCCGGTTTTTCCCCGCGCCACGCCTCGTTTTCTGTTGCCATCTCGTACGCCCGTCCGATGCGGAAAAGCGTCTTCTCCGTGTAATCCCCCCCCAGCAGCTGGATGCCGATGGGCAGACCCTCCGCGTCCAACCCGCCGGGTAGCGAGAGCCCCGGAACGCCGGCGTGATTGGCAGGCACGGTGAGCTGATCGGCGTACTGCATCAGCACCGAATCCCCGTAAACAGCCGCCATCTCAAAAGCGGTGGTGGGGGTGGTTGGCGTGAGCAGCGCGTCCAGGCGGTATTTGCCCCGCGGATCAAAGGCTGCCTCGAAATCCCTGCGGATCAGTGTGCGCACCTGCAGGGCGCGTTTGTAATACTGCTCACTGTATTGCGCCGCGCTGACGTACATCCCCATTAAAATGCGCAGCTTGGGCTGCAGACCGAAGCCCTCGTTGCGGGTATTCTTGTACATCGCTTTGAGATCGCTGGTGATGATTTTGCTGCGATGACCGTATTTCACGCCGTCGTAGCGGTGCAGATTGGATGCCGCCTCGACACGGCTGATGACAAAATACGCCGGGATGCCGAAGCGAGTATTGGACATCGGCACATCCTCAATGATCTCCGCCCCCATTGCGGCCAGTTTTTCCGCTGCCTGGCGCACTGCTTTTTCGATCTCTGCTGGCAGCGCCTGGCTCAACAACTCACCCGTGACCGGATCGGGGTACGTGATGCGGAAGTAATCCGGTGAAAGTCCGATGCGCATACCTTTCACCCCTTCCTCAATGCCATCCAGGTAATCAGGTACGGGCAGAGGGGTGGCAGTGGAATCGTGCGCGTCCGCCCCGGCGATGACCTGCAGCATGGCAGCGGCGTCTTTCACACTGCGTGCCACTGGTCCCGGGCAATCCAGCGAGGAAGCAAAAGCGATCAAGCCGTAGCGCGAAACGCGACCGTAAGTGGGCTTGACGCCCACAACGCCGCAAAAAGCTGCCGGCTGCCGGATCGACCCTGCTGTATCAGTGCCAAGCGAAAGAGGTGCTTCACCCGCGGCAACACTGGCTGCGCTGCCGCCGGAAGACCCGCCCGGGACCCGGTCTGTCTTCCAGGGGTTGCGCGGGCTGGGCTGATAGGCTGATGATTCATTGGAAGAGCCGTAGGTAAACTCATCCAGGTTGACCTTGCCAAGCATGATCGCGCCGGCATTCTGCATACGCTTTACCGGTGTGGCAGTGTAAGGCGCGGTGAAATTGGCCAGGATCTTCGAAGCAGCCGTGGAGGGTGTATCTTTCACGCAGAAAATGTCCTTGACGGTAAAGGGCACACCGGCGAGCGCGCCGGGGTCTTCACCGGCGCCGATCGCGCGGTCGACCTGCGCTGCCTGCGCGCGCGCGTGTTCATCCGCCAGCGTGATAAAGGCGTGCACCTTCCGTTTGTCTTCCTCGGTCAGCTCGGTATTCTCCAGAGCGCCGGGGCGCCCATCCACAGCCGCCACTCGCTTAAGGCAGGAGTCAACGATTTCCAGCGCGGAAATTTCCTTCTTCCGCAGCAATAGTGTCAGATCCAGTGCGTTGAGATCACAGGGTTCCATGTGGCCTACTTTAACTCGGTATGGGGGATGTCGGGCACCACGATGCACCCGTCTTCAATCTGTGGCGCTTGCTTAAGGATATCAGCCACATCCGCATATTTCTGCCACACATCTTCACGCGGGCTGGCGCTGGCGCTTTCCTCAAAGGGTACACCATGCAAACTGATCGGGACATCCGCATCGATCGGAATCGCTGCCAGTTCATTGATGGCTTTCATCTGGTTGTTCAATTGTTTGGGTAAATATTCCGCCTGTTCTTCACTGAGCTGCAGGGCAGCCAGGTTTACCAGATGGTCAAACACTTCTCGCGTAATGGCTTCAGTCATGGGATTCTTCTCACCTAATCATAATTTTTTCAACAACTGGACTCTACCCTCCAGGTGTCAGCACCAGCGGAGTCGCAGAGGGCAGTGGGGTATTGGTAATTACACGGGTGGTTTCGCTGCGCGGGGTTGGCGTCCATGTGGAAGGCAGCTGTAACAGGGTGGGCGTTGGGCTGGGCACCACAATGGTTGGCGGGACGGTTGGAAACGGGAATGGATTGAGACTGGAATCCGGGTTGGCATAAATGACCAGAACCAGGACCAGGCAAACCAGCGCTGCGGCGGTGAAAATAATGGCCAAAATATCCCAGGTGGAGTTTTTTATGCGCGCCTGCCTTCCCCTTGGTCCATTGTCATACAGGGTTTTTGTCAGTATATCCGACTTTGAGTGCCTGTCAAGTTTTCATCGCTGAAAAGACCGCGTGCTATAATCCAAATCACGGAATCCTTCTGCCATGACCAATCGCCCGCCTTTCCTGCTGCATATCCTCGCCATATTTTTCCTGGTCATTTTTCTGATCAACCTTGCCGGTATCATCCAATTGCTGCAATCCTGGAACTGGATCCTGGCTGCCGGGTACTTTCCTCATCCGGTTTACGTGGTGTTCAAAAATGCATTCATGGCACTGGGCAGCCTGGCTACCGCTACCTTTTTATGGGCACGCTTGGCCGTGGCTCCCCGATTCAGCCAGGTGATGGCAGCGCTGATCTTCGCCTGGTTCTGGCTTGACCGCCTGATCCTCACCCGCAACCCTCAGCCATTTAGCGCGCATCTTATGCCGCTGCTTCTCTCTATACTACTGCTCGGATTCGTGTGGATCTGCGCTTGGTTGTTGGAACCCTTTATGCGCGGGCAAAACACTCGCCCTGACCAGTTGGAGGAGGAAACTCCAAATGAATCATGAAGCTCTCGAAAAGGAAGTGAAATTCTTCATCAATGACCTGGCTGCCCTCAGGAACAGGTTGCTGGCGGTGGGTGCCGTGCAGGTTCAACCACGCACGCGTGAGACCAATTTTCGTTTCGATACACCGGGCTTTGACCTTGCCAAAACAGGCCGCGCGCTGCGCCTGCGCCAGGATCAAAAGTGCATTCTCACCTTTAAAGGTCCCACCAGCCTGGAGGATGGCGTGCGTGTACGTCCGGAATCTGAGGTGGAGATCAGTGATATAGACAATGCCCGCAACATCCTCACCGGGCTGGGGTATGTTCAAACCGTGGTCTATGAAAAATTCCGCGCCGCCTACCTGTATAAAGGCCTGGAGATCACTCTTGATGAGCTGCCTTACGGGAATTTTTCTGAGATCGAAGGCGCGGACAGCGCTGCCATTCAGGCAGCCGCGCGCGTCCTCGCGTTGGATTGGGATGAACGGATCCAGGCCAGCTACCTGGAATTGTTTGAGCGGATAAAAAAGTCCCTTGCGCTCAGCGTGACTGATCTCACCTTCAAGGATTTCGCCGCGATTGCCGTAACCCACCAGGACCTGGGAGTGAAACCGGCGGATCTTCCGGCTTACCTCTAACCTTTTTCGCCTGCCTTAAGGTTGGCGGGTAATCTTAATAAATCCGGGGGATTTTAAGTCCATTTCCGGGCGGTACCGGCTTACCGTCAGGATTTTTCTTAAAATTGAAGAGGGAAAAGCCAATCTTAAGAAACCGGCAATTGCTGCATGCTATAATAATTTTTGAGAATCAATTCGAGAGAGTTATCGGTATATGTCTTTTGCCCACCTGCACGTGCATACTGAATACTCGCTGCTCGACGGCTTCAGCAATATCAAGAAGCTGATCAAGCGCGTGAAGGAAATGGGCATGAGTTCGGTGGCCATCACCGATCACGGCACCATGTTCGGCGTGATCGATTTCTTCAAGGCAGCGGTCGATGCCGGTATTAAGCCCATCATCGGGGTTGAAACTTACGTGGCAGCCCGCGGGATGAACGACCGCGACCCTCAGAAAGACAAACATTCCTACCATCTGGTGTTGCTGGCTGAAAACATGACCGGCTACAAAAACCTGCTCAAGATCGCCAGCGCTGCCCAACTGGATGGGTTTTATTATTACCCGCGCGTTGATCATGCGTTCCTGCGCGATCACAGCGAGGGTATTATCGCCACCACATCGTGCATGTCCGGCGAGGTACCGCGCACCATCCTCAATAAGGGCGTTGAAGCCGGGCAGCGCGTGCTTGAATGGTATATCGAAACCTTCGGCGCGGAAAATTTCTTCATCGAGCTGCAGAACCATCCCATCCGTGAACTGCCGGATCTCAACCGCACCCTGCTCGATCTGAGCAAGCGCTACAACCTCAGGTACCTCGCCACCAATGACGCGCACTATATCAACCAGGAAGACGCCCGTCTGCAGGATATCATGCTCGCCATCCAGACTGGCTCGTTGCTCTCCGACCCCAACCGCATGAAGATGGGCTCGAACACTTTTTACCTGAGAAGCCCCCAGGAGATGGCGAGTCTCTTTCCCGATCACCCCCTGGCTCTCAGCAACACACTTGAGATCGCTGAGCGTTGCAACGTGGATCTCATCAAGAAGGGCTACCACCTGCCGCTTTTCGAGGTACCAGAGGGCTACACCACCGAAACCTACCTGCGTAAATTATGCGAGGAAGGCATCCAACAGAAGTACGGCAGCCACGCCGGCGACCCCGAAGTAAGGCAGCGCCTTGATTATGAGTTAAAGATCATCCACGACATGGGTTTCGACGCCTACTTCCTGATCGTGTGGGATCTGTGCCGTTACGCGGCTGAGCGCTGCATTTGGTACAACACACGCGGCTCAGGCGCTGGATCGATCGTGGCGTACTCGCTGAACATCACCCTGATCGAGCCGCTCAGCCACAAACTGCTCTTTGAGCGCTTCCTCAACCCTGCGCGCATCGAAATGCCGGATATTGACCTCGACTTTCAGGATGACAGGCGCGCGGAAATGCTGCAATACTGCGCTGAACGCTACGGCAGCGACAAGGTGGCGCAGATCATCACATTTGGCACCCTCGGCGCGCGCGCTGCCATCCGCGATGTCGGGCGGGTAATGGATATCCCACTCTCCGAGGTGGACCGTATCTCCAAATCTGTCCCGGCGATGATCCCCGATGAACAGGTGACCATCGCCAAAGCGCTTGAAAAATCACCAGAGTTCAAGGCTGTGTACGATGAAGGCGGCTACATCAAAGATTTGATCGATACCGCCAACCACATGGAAGGGGTAGCGCGCAACGCAGGCACACACGCGGCCGGAGTGGTGATCACCGATGTGCCCCTGCTGGAATACCTGCCCCTGCACCGGCCTACCAGCAACGCCGAAGATTCACCAGTCAAGTCGGTCACCCAGTTTGAGATGAGCAATATCACCAGGCTGGGCTTGCTCAAGGTGGACTTCCTCGGTCTCTCCACACTCACAGTAATGCACACGGCTTGCGACCTGATCAGTGAGCGTCACAAAATCGACCTGAATCTGCACAACATCCCGCTGGATGATCCGGCAACCTTCGAGTTCATCAGTCAGGGACACACCGCCGGTTTGTTCCAGCTGGAAGGCACCGGCATGACGCGCTACATCCAACAAATGAAACCGCGCGATCTTTCCAACATCATTGCCATGGTCGCTCTGTTTCGTCCGGGTCCAATGGAGTTTATCCCGCAATACATCCGGCGCATGCACGATGAAGAACCGGTCAGCTACGCTCACCCCACACTGGAAAAAGTGTTCAAAGAGACTTACGGGCTGGCCGTTTACCAGGAACAACTGATGATGGCGGTAATGGAAATGGCCGGCTATACCCCGGCTGAAGCCGATGATCTGCGCAAAGCCATCTCCAAGAAGATCAAGGAATCGATTGAAAAACATAAGGGTAAATTCGTCAGCGGTGCGGTAAAGAACGGCATTGACGAGCTGCAAGCGCGCAAGATATTTGAGGATTGGGAATCCTTCGCCCGCTATGGTTTTAACAAAAGCCACGCCGCGGATTACGGTATGATCGCAGTGCAAACTGCCTACCTGAAACACCATTACACCGTTGAATACATGACCGCGCTGCTCTCTGTAACCAAGAGTGAAACCGCCAAGGTGGCTTTTTACGTTGCCGATGCCCGCTCGATGGGTATTGATGTACTGCCACCGGATGTGAACAACAGCATGTGGGATTTCTCGATAGAGGATCATGCCGATGGAAAGTCGGCCATCCGTTTTGGTCTGGGTGCCATCAAGAACGTAGGCGAAGCCCCTGTGAACCTCATCCTGGATGCCCGCAAAAACGGCAGGTTTAAGGATCTAAATGATTTCATTCGCCGGGTGGACCTGCACAAGGTTGGCAAGCGCAGCCTGGAATGCCTGACCAAGGTGGGAGCGTTGGACGGTTTTGGTCCACGCCGCTCAATCCTGGAAGTGGTGGATACCATGCTCTCCATCAGCAACAGCCACTTCCGCGCCTCTGAATGCGGGCAAATGAGCATATTTGGCAGTCTGGCCGGCGTGGAGGAGGATATCCGCCTGCCGGCTGATTCAGGCCTTGACCATCGCCTGCAGTTGGAATGGGAAAAAGAGCTCATCGGGTTATATGTATCCGATCACCCCATCTCCCCCTACCTGCCGGTCATCCGTGAGCGGGTGAGTCATTTCTCGAAAGACCTGACCAAGGCCGCGCAAAAACAAAAGGTCACTGTCGCCGGTCTGGTCACACACATTCGCACCACCATGACCAAGAAGACCAATAAGATGATGGCTTTCGCCACCATCGAGGACCTGCAGGGTACGGTGGAACTGGTGATTTTCCCCAAGGTGTGGGAGAAATTTGGCGCGCTTGTCCGCATGGAATCCGTGATCATTGTAGATGGACAGGTGGATGCTGAAGCGACCGAGCCCAAAGTGTTGGCGGATGTGATTAAGCCACTCAACGAGCAGGACATCCAGTCCTTCCACAGCGCCAACCCCGGCACGGATGATCCCGCGGCAGCCGCCAACGCGGTATGGCAGACCGATATCGACACGGCGCGCTACATGCAGTACGAAGACGGCTACGAGGAACCCCCGCTTTCGCCTGAGGAGGCCGCCTGGACACCGGTTCCAGCCTCCGCCAGTGAGGAAAATGCCGCTACTGATACGCAGCCGGCCGAACTACCCGTCAAAGAGGAAGAGAAACCTGCCGACCCGCCAACAGGGGCGGCGCAAACTGAAAACGAACCCGCTGCAGATGTTTCTGACATTAAAGAAGTAGCAGATGTTATAGATATTGCAGAAAAAGATTTTGTCCAACCACCGGTCATAATGGCGCCGCTGCCGCCACTCTTCCGCATGAGCGAGCAGAACGATGTAAAACTGGTAACTGTGACGATCAAGGCCAGCGGTGAGAAAGATCGCGACATGCGGCGCATCCGCCGCGTGCATGGGCTGCTGAACTCCTTCCCCGGGCGCGACCGTTTCTGCTTCCTTGTTTTTGAGCACGGCTACCGGCACCTGCTCGATTTCCCCAATGATTCGACCAACGTTAATACCGAGCTGATCGGCCAGCTAAGTGAACTGGTCGGCCGCGATAACATTCGCGTCGAAAACATATAGTACCTATGTGGATGCACCTGTCGACAAACAACCGCTCGTATTTTAAAAAAGCGTCAAATCCTCTATCGTTGTGGCAATTTATAAGGAATATTTGAAAAACTCCCGGGTCTGACACTACCGGGAGTTTAGTTGATCCATTTTGTATTTTTTCTACCAAAAAATATCCTGCGCACTCTGACGAAAATGTCTGTTTCTTGGTTGCAGGACCAACCCGTAAAAAATTACACCTTTTCCTTCTTCTTCCCTAAGCTCGCCAGGTACACCACGAACATCTCCAAGCCATCCAATCCCAAAGTGGCATTGAGCTGCTCATCATCAAACGCTGCTATGGGGCAGATGCCGCAGCCGGTCTGTTCAGCGCCCAGCGCCAGGTTCTGGCACACATGCCCGGCGTCCAGGTGCAGGTAGCGGTAACCGCGCTCCACATAGCGCCAGTACATCCGCTCAGTCACTGCCACCCAAATGAATGTGGCGGCGCTGTTGGTGATCTGTGATTGATCCAGGCAGGCGCGGGCAATTGCCCCGGCAATGTCCTCCGGCGCGTCCAACCGCAGCAGTCCGTTCTCAATGGCCGCGTAACGGTAAAGACCGCTTTCCAGCCCTGTTACGCGGTTGACGAGCAGGTAGGTCTCGAACGCGTGGCGCGCGCCCGCGGAGGGTACTGTGCGCGCCGTGGAAGGCTTGCTGGAAACCCTTTTAACCCCCTGTGAAACCCACAATAGATAGGTAAGCTCCTCCAGTGAGAGCGGTATGTCGCTGTAAGCCCGCACCGTGCGGCGCTGCTCGATGGCATCGCGCAGGTCTATCGTTGGCACAGTGATCTCAGACAGCGGCGGAAGCCCGATAAGAGGCTCCCCTTCGGGGATGGGCAGCTCCATCGGCGGCTGGGGCACCACTCCACTGTTTTGTGGTGACGGGCTGATGTTCTTGTAACGCGTCTTCACCATGAATTCATGTCCTGAATTATTCTGCATCGCTCCTCCAGTTTACATCGACCGTTTGACCAATCGTCTTTTGATTCCCTCAAATACTTGTTTAATTTCCGGCACGCGCAACAATACCAGGGAAAGCCCATACACCAGCCCTCCCACAGCGATCCCGCCGAGCGCTACGACCCAATTGGATAGCCCACGAGAAATTGTCCATTGAGCAGTCAGGCGTATCCAACCCCATAATGCCAGCGCCATTAAACCTCCAGCGACCAGAGCGTAAAATAGACCTTTCAGTACATGCCCTCCCCCCAAACCCGATAACCGTTTGCGCATTACGAACAGCAGTGCGCCCATCTCCAGGAAGGTGGCGATCGAATTGGCCAGCGCCAAAGCGCCATGCGGCAGCCACCCCCAGCCCACAAACATGGAACTCAGCAGGAAGCTCAAACCGATGTTCAGGCTCATCGCCGCCACGCCGATGATCACTGGTGTTTTGGTATCGTGCAACGCGTAAAAGGCGCGCGAGGTGATCTCCACCACTGAATGCCCCACCAGCCCCGCGGCGTACCACAACAGCGCCCATGCCACCAGCTGTGTGGAATTTGCATCAAACTGCCCGCGCTGGAAAATGATGGTCACCAGGGGTTCGCGCAGCAGGATCAATCCCAACGAAGCCGGCACCGCCAGCAGCAGCAATCCGCGCAACAAACCGGATAAGGACCGGCGCATCTCCTCGAGTTTTCCTGCTGCCACCTGCGCGGAGAAAGCCGGCAGCGCGGCGATGGCCATGGCTTGCACGATCGCTGCTTCCGGGATCATCATCAGGGCGAACCCCACGGCGATGGCTGTCACGCTGCCTTGCGGCATCATCGAAGCCAGGCGGGTGTTGATCAGAAAATTCAGCTGTACAAACGCCACCCCCAGCACGCGCGGACCCATCAGGCGAGCCACCTCGCGTACATCGGGGAGATGACGCCCCAATGTCAGCGTGTACTTGCGGGCAGGCAGGCGAATCAACGCAGGCAGCTGGATCAGTCCGTGCATCATTGCCCCACCCACGACCCCAACCGCCAGCCCATACACACCCATTGAGGGAGCCAGCAGGAGTACCCCCAGGATCTTGCCGATGGAGTACATCATCGGCGCCAGCGCCGCCCACAAAAAACTGCGGTGCGAATTAAGGATGCCCATCACCAGCCCGCTGATGCCGAATATGACCGGCGCCACCATCTGGATGCGCACCAGGTCAACGGTGAGCGCGAACTTGACTGGATCAGTAAAGCCCGGCGCGAGGATGTGGCGCACCACCCAGGGGGCAAAGATGGCGATCAGCACGCCAAGAACGATGAAGATGATCGTGATGATATTGGCAATGGCTGAGGCGAGCAGCCAGGCTTTTTCCCGCTCACCGCGCGTTAGCAGCGTGGTAAAGGTGGGGATGAAAGCGGATGCCAGCGCTCCGCCGGCAATCAACTGGTACAGGATATCCGGCAGCCGGTTGGAGGCATTAAAGGCTTCGTTTGAGACTCCCGTCCCGAACGCCCACGTGATGAGCATCGAAGAAAGCAGGCTGAACACCTGGCCCAGTATAATGGCCAGCATGACCGTGCCCGCATCCCGTGCGATACGGCGGTTCTCCATGTTTTCCGGTGTGGTGGAATCCATATATCGCATTATAAACCAGATACGGTCATGGGCTGCGCCGCGTCCCAGCCTACCATCTACTGGGCAGATATTGAACATCACGCTGAGGCGGGTTATACTATTAACTGGAAAGTAAAACGAATGGGAAAGGAATTGGAGATGGAACCCGAACAAGAAATCAACCCGGAACAAAGCCCAGCGCCCGTGGAGCCTGCTGCTGAAACAGAATCCTCCCGACCGGTCGAAATGGAAGCTAACGCAGCCGGCTTTGATCAAACCCCGATCGAACCTGCCGCGGAAACTGTTGAATCCGCTGTAGAAGAAGTGGCGGGTTTACCAGCCGCAGCTTCTCTTGGTACTGCCCCGCGGCAGCTGGTGGGCGAGCCGCACCCCAAGAAAAAATTCTGGTCGAAAGTGCTACCCTGGGTCATCGTGGCTGCTCTCTTTTACCTGGGCGGGTTGGCGACGATCTACTTCGCCCTTTACCAGCCTCAAAAGCAGGCTGACAAAGCCGCCCTGGCCGAATTATCTGCCTCAGCCACCGCGTCCGCCGAAGCCGATGCTAATAAGATCATTGACCTGACCAACAATTACAACCAGGCGCTCAAACAGTACGGTGAAGCGCAAACCGAGCTTGACCTCACCAAGGGTGAACTTGAGGCAACCAGGAACACAGTCATTGATAAAGATGCTGAACTCGCCAAAGCCAACCTGTCTAACCTAGCCTACAAGTTCCTGGTCGATGTCAGTTCAGCCCGTGCTGCAGTTGAAAAAGCGGATACTGCGACAGCACGCCAGGCGATCAATTTTGCCAAGGCTGACCTTGAAGCATTAAAAGCAGCCAATGTAACCGCTGACGTGATCTCCGGTTTTGCTGAAAAGCTCAACGAGGCTTCCAGCAATCTGACGCCCTCAGGCATCGCCAAGACACGCACAGCGCTGGATTCACTTTACTCCAACCTGCTGCTGTTCATTGATAACCTGCCCTGATCACAGGATATGATTATGTAAAACGCGGCGTCCATGTGGACGCCGCGTATGTTTTCCTGCTATGCTTACTCTCCCTGCACGGTCTGCAAAACTTTTTGCATCACCTCTGCGCTGTTGGCGGTCATCGCCATGGCAAATGTACCGACGATCAAACTTTGCATGGATTTGGGAAGGAAATTGCGGAAATGCGAGACGTTCTCATCTGTGCCGCCCAGCAGGATCCGCCGTACACGTTTGGTTTCGAGGAAGCGGGTGGCTGCTTCAGCTATGTCACGCTGGTTGCGATCGATCGTTTCCCTCACCGTGCGAGCCCCATCCTGCCCGCCACCGCGTAACCCGTGCGCAGATGACGCGCTCCCGGATTTGACATGTTTTACAAGGTCGCCCAGGTAACCTTCCTGTTCAACCAGTTCACCCAGGTGAAAATGAAACAATCTTGCGCCCTGCTTATCCACCAGGATGACCCCCAGGTTGCTGTATTCCTCCAGTAGATCCTCCAGGGGGTCGACCGCGGCTTTTGACCCGATCTGGATAAAATCTTTTACCGGTACAGCCAAAGGAATGGCGTGAAAAAAACCGGCAGGAGCGCTCGAGAAAACAGCCACTGACCTGCCGGTCCAATCGTAGGAATAAGCAAAATATTTTTCGATCGATTCTGCATCCTGCCTGAGGGAAATGTCCTTGATCATGTTGCGAAGTCGTAATCGATGGGTTTCTGCGTTCCCCCGGCTGGGCTCGGTGTTCAAATACAGGCTTACGATCGGGTCACCGGTGGAAAAATCCTTGATCTTTCGCAGACTTGACTCTGTGAACATTGAAACCTCCTATGAAATTATTGTGGATTTCGCAGCAACTGCTTAGCGCGAACCAAGCGTCAGATTTACCTCCTTTTGTTGTCCATTACGGATTATGGTCAGGGTGATCACATCACCCGGTGATTTGTTTTTGAATATATAGCTGATCAGGTCGCCGTACACCTTTACCGGCAAACCATCCACGGCAACGATAATATCGCCGCCTGTATAAAAGCCCTGCAGCTCCGTGGCCTGGTTGCCGCCGATCAATCCAGCCTGGTCGGCCGGTCCACCCGGGGTAACGCTCATCACGTACACGCCGGAGGTGATCGAATCATTGATCAGTTTCCACTGGCTGAGGGTCAGATCGGTGGAGGAACTGGAAATACCCATCAACGGGTAATCATATTTACCATCATTGATCAGGAAGGGGACCACGCGTTTGACGATGTTGATCGAGATGGCATAGCCGATCCCGCTGTTAACTGCCTCACCTTCAATGGTGGTTCCCGAGGTGCGGATGGCGCGGTTGATGCCGATGACCTCACCCGCAAGGTTCAATAGAGGACCACCTGAATTGCCAGGGTTGATCGCCGCGTCGGTCTGGATCAGGTCCCCCGCTGTGTAGGAGGTCATATCTTCGGTTGTACGCAGCGAGTCCAAAATGCGTCCCTTGGCGCTGACCACTCCCAATGTCATCGTGCTGGTCAGTCTGTAAGGGTTGCCAATGGCGACAACCATCTGCCCGACCTTCAACGCGTCGGAATCACCCAGGGGTAGAGGCACCAGTTCTTCTTTCGCCACATCCACCTTGATCACAGCGATGTCTGAATCAATATCCGTCGCGACCAGTGTGCCATACACCTTCAACCCGCTGGCAAAAGCAACCTCAAGGGTCTCGGCGCCCTCAACCACATGGTAATTGGTGATGATATGTCCATTGTCATCGTACACGAACCCTGAGCCGCTGCCTTCACCCGCCTTCGAATAAGCGATGATCGTTACGACACCGGGGTTCACACGTTCATATAGATTGGTCAGGATGAGGTCGGTGTTCGCGATGTCTTCCGCACTCACAATGACCGGCGGAGCGGTTGTTACCTGCGGTCTGGGCGTTGCTGCCGCTGTTGGCGAGTTGTTCAGGTCGAAATTAATATCCGGCACAAAACGGCAGGACACCAGCACTGCGATCGTGAGTATTGCAATGATGATCGTTATTGTTTTTTTCATAGTACTTACCTCGTTGTTGTTACGTTTTTTTCAGCATTTCGAATAACTTGCGCTGTTCATCCGTTAATTTCTTAGGTAGCTCCACTTTTACCTGCACATACAGGTTGCCGTAAGAACCCGAAGACTTCAATATGGGCATACCACGGCCGCTGAGACGGAACTTCTGGTCGGGCTGCGTGCCGGCCGGGATGGTGAGTGACACATCCCCGCTCAAGGTGTGCACGGTGACCGTGCCTCCCAGCACCGCCGTGAACAGATCGATCTTCACTTCCGTGATCAGATCTGAGCCGCTGATCGTAAAGCGCGGATGCGGCAGAATATCGATGACCAGGTAAATATCCGCTTTCTGCTGGTAAGCATCCATAGGACCTGCACCTGCCACGCGCACCTTGGTGCCTTTTCTCGACCCCGCGGGAATCTTCACCTCAATGCGGCGGTCATCGATCTGCAGGATGCGCTGGGTGCCGTGATAAGCCTCCTCCAGCGTGATCTGCACTTTTTGTTCATAATCAGGTAGCGGACGGCTGGCCGGATTAACGGTCTGACGACCGGTCTGTCGCGTCTGGCGGGTCTGGTAAGTGCCGCCCATTGGCATCCCACCGAAGATCACTCTAAAAAAGTCGGAAAATCCGCCAAAGACGTCACTAAAATCCTGCGGGTTTCCCTGTCCGCTCTGTGGACCCTGGGCACCCTGCCCGCTGTACCACTCGTTCCAATTGAAATTGCCGGGGTTGCCGCCGCCCTGCTGCCATTGCGAATAGGAGCTGCCCAGCTGGTCATAACGTTCTCGTTTTTTTGGATCGCTTAGAACTTCGTAGGCCTCATTGATTTCCTTAAACTTTTCTTCAGCCTGCTTATTGTCCCTGTTCTGATCCGGATGATACTTCATCGCCAGCTTGCGGAACGACTTTTTAATGTCATCCTGGGAGGCTTTTCGGTCCACCCCCAGTACCTTGTAATAATCCTTATATTCCATGATTTAATTTTATTCTTTTGCAAAGAGAAAAGTCAATAGTAGACGGGCACTCTCTAATAGATTATTTATATTCATTGCGAATTAAGCGTGGCTACCCATATTTGCCAATGAATTGGTGAATTCACGCACAGCGGTGACCGCCTCTTCGTCCGTTGCATAACCAATCACGATCAATCCCGGGGTGGTATTGCCGGTGATGATCTTGGATACCCGCTTGCCGTTCTTGTAACAGCAGAAGACCGGTTTGCCCAGCGACAGGGCGTAGGCGATCTCGTAGCCCACCCCGTGCGAAGGGGAGGATACCTCCGCCACCACCGCGTCACACCCCCTGATCCAAGCCATATCACGCCCGAAGATCTCGACCGCGTCGACCACATCCTCCATCTCCATCACCTGTGGTGAGGATAAATGCGCCGTGGGCACTTCGTGCCCACCCGCCTCAAGCTCTTTGACGATCGCCTGGTAAGTGCCTTCTTCGGCTCTACCGCCGGTTATGGAACAGGAAAAATAGATATTCATGCAGCACTCCGTCACCTGGCATATAGATTGCAACCTATTCTATGAATACTGTGCCTGTTACCCATGAAGCCTGCCAGATCTCCGGCTTCACATCAGACTATAGTATTATAGACGATGACACTGCCTGTTGATCACACGGCAGGAAAAAGAATAAGGAGTTTTGCCATGCAAAAGAAATCCGCCATTCTATTAATTCTCATCACCATCACATTGCTGGTGCTCACGGGATGCACCCGCTCCGCCACGCGAGGCCCCAGGGTCACCCCCACTTCCGAAAGTGATATCCCCTTCCCGGTTTCAACCCAGTCGCAGATCCTGGTCGATATCCTCGCCCTCACGCAAACAGCGCAGGCTCAACAACCCGCGGACCAGTCAAAAGCCACCCCTGAACCCTCCAAAGCGCCGGTGACTACTGCTCCCCAAGCCACCAATGCCCCGGCGGCCACACAGCCTGCCCCCGCCCCTGAGGAACCGCAGGATACCACCTATCCCACCGCCACCCCCGGTGTGCCCGCCACCTACACCATTCGCCCGGATGAGTTCCCCTTCTGCATCGCCCGCCGTTTCAACCTCAGCGCCGGCGGCCTGCTGGCGATCAATGGGCTGAACCTGGATTCGGACGTGGTGCCCGGCTTTGTGCTCACCTTGCCGCAGAACAGTTCCTACGTGGGTGCACGCGCGCTCAAGAGCCACCCCACCGATTACACCGTGCAATCCGGTGATACCATCGGGAAGATCGCCTGTTCGTTTGGCGACGTCAACCCGTACGATATTTACGCGGTCAACGGTCTGGACCAGGGTTCTGCCCTGACCGCCGGCCAGGTGCTGCATATTCCATAGTTCATATCAACCCTCAAAAGGCTTTCCAGTATCTGGAAAGCCTTTTTAAATGGAAATTGCAATACAATGGATTTATATCCATTCCCCACAGGAAGTTTACTCATGACCTATCCCATCAATCACGAATCGACGAAATACAACACTCCTTTATTTACAGTAAAAAGCGTCAACCTGACCTTCCCGGATGGAAAAGCCCGCGATTACGACCTGATCGACATCCAAAACGCCGTCACCATCCTGCCGTTGGATGAGGAAGGCAATGTGTATTTCGTCAACCAGT